>ERZ1292632.1320-Hain-H43-01um-R2-1320-length-24518-cov-207_pt1 | contig 24518 bp, 33 predicted proteins | sample MGYA00564407_ERZ1292632 | MGnify/ENA primary metagenome ERZ1292632 (study PRJEB36523, sample SAMEA6512637) | groundwater metagenome | collected 2019-01-08 | study: AquaDiva: Metagenomics assemblies of 32 groundwater samples | reverse complement strand
CTGGTGGAGCCTTGATCTCGCTCGGTGTGGGCTTCATTTATTGGCCCGCTGGAATCATCATCGCCGGTCTGGACTGTATCGCTGTCGGCTGGGCGCTTGGGGCTAAGTGATGGGATTTCTCAGGCAGAGTTTCGAGAAGCGAATCAGCCTCAAGCAGTGGGGCGCGCTGCTCGACCAGGCTATCTATGGAGCGCCAACCGCCACCGGCATCAATGTCAGCGACCAATCCGCGCTCACATGGTCCGTGGTCTGGGGTTGCGTCAATTGTCTGTCTCAGGACATGGCTAAACTGCCGCTTCCAGCTTATAGGCGTCTGCCCGGTGATCAGGGCAGAGACGAAGCGCGCGATCACTGGCTATGGCGATTGTTTAGCGTCGCTCCGAATCCCTTCATGACTCCGTACATCTTTCGCCAGACGATGCAAAAGCATCTCGCCGTGCGCGGAAATGCTTACGCCATAATTGATCGCGCCCCGGATGGATCGGTACGTGCGCTCTATCCCCGGATGCCGGATCGGATGACGCCGAAAGTGGTGAACGGCGTTCTGATTTACGAGTATAAGGAATACTCAGCGTCGCCGACGACATATTATTCGGATCAAGTGTTCCACCTCAAGGGGCTTTCCGATGATGGGATAACTGGATTCTCTCCCGTCGAGATATTCCGAGAAGGCATTGGTCTGGGTTTGGCCTATCAGCAGCACGCGGCGCGGCAGTTCGCGAATGGTGTGCGTTCGCCTATGTTCGTTGAGATTCCATCATCACCCGGGCCAGAAGCGCTCGTAAAGATGCGAGAAGAGTTTCAAAAACAACTGGCGGGAATACAGAATGCCGGTACGGTCCCCTTCATGTGGGGCGGCATGACGCTGAAACCGCTCGGATTCACAAACCAGGACGCCCAGTTCATCGAGTCACAGCATTTGTCGGTTGAAGGCGGCTGTCGAATCTGGAGAATACCGCCACACAAAGTGATGGACTACCTCCGCGCCACGTTCAGCAATGTGACGGAGATCAACACCTCCTATACCGACGATACATTGATGCCATGGCAGGTGATGTGGGAGCAATCGATCAGTCAGCAATTACTTCCAGAGCGGGAACGAGAAGCGGTCTATGTTGAGCACAACAACTACTCGCTGCTGAAGGGGACACCCAAGGAACGAGCGGAAGTCGAGGTGATGTATACGCTGAATGGGATCTCGCAGATTGATGAAGTGCGCCGCTCTCACAACTGGCCCCCCGTGAAGGGCGGCGATAAGAACCGAGTGCAAATGCAGATGATGCCCATTGATGCGCCGCCCGGATTAGCCCAACCGGCCGCGCCACCGAAACAGAAGGAGCAGCCATGAAGATCGATGACAACTACGAAGTCCGAGACTTGGAGGTCGAAGAGATCAGAGTCGATGATGAAGGTAACTCCGGCCCGACTATCCGCGTCGCGGTGAAGTTCAACTCGCTCAGCGTCCCGCTCGGGATGTTCACCCGATTCCGCGAGAAGATCGCCCCGACCGCGTTTGACGGCGCGCTCAACGATGAGAGCCGCGAAGTCCTGGCCTTCTGGAACCATAACACCGATCTGCCCCTAGGACGCCGAAGCGCCGGCACGGTAGCCATCTCGAAGACGGCCACGCTGTTCAAGGCCGAGATTCATCCCGGTGACACATCCTGGGCCGTCGATGCCGTCAAGGCGATCCGGCGCAAGGATGTCAAGGGCACGTCGTTCGCCTTCCGGGTCCTCCCGAATGGCGATCGATGGGAAGAGGATGCCGAAAAGAATCTTGTCCGCACCCTTACGAATGTTGAATTGGTCGAGGTTTCACCCACTCCCATGCCGGCGTACCCGACCAGTTCCGCGACGTTGCGCTCTTACGAAGCGGCGCTAACCCAGTTTCAGGCTAGCGATGAAGAGCGTCAAGCTCTCGCGGCCGCACAAGTTGCAGCCCGGCAGTGGCGGGACCGGCTGCTCCGCAATTCTCTCCGCCGACTCACTTTGAATTGAGGGGGTTTCGATATGAAAGACTCAAAGGAATTGCGTGCCCGCCTCGCTGAGATCGTTCAGAAGATGAATGAGATCGACGCGGCGGACTCCGCAGCCGGGAAAGATTACCTTCAGAATGCTGAGTACGTGCAACTGAAGGCGGAAGTTCAACCACTGGAAGATAAGATCCGCGCCGCCGAGGCAGCCGAAGAGGAGCGGCGCAAGCGCACGGAACTGATGGACCGCGCGAAACAGAAGGCCCCCGGACTGGAAAATCGCGCGCCGGGTAACTTCCACAATCGCGCCGAGGATGCGCCATTCACCAGCTTTGGCGAATTTCTCCAGTGCGTCCGCGCCGCCGCGACTCAGCCGAGTGCAATTGATCCGCGCTTACAGAAGCGCGTCGCGCTCGGAGCGAATGAACTGGTCGGCGCTGAAGGCGGCTTCCTGGTCGGCAAGGATATGTCGGCCCAGATCCTTCAGGATATCAACGATGTCGGAGTCATCGCTCCGCGTTGTCAGCCAGTGCCGATTTCGGCGGCGTCCAACGGAATCACGATCAATGGCGTGGACGAAACCAGCCGCGCCGATGGGTCCCGATTCGGCGGCGTGCAGGCATACTGGCAGGCCGAAGCGGAATCTACCACGGCTACGAAGCCGAAGTTCCGGAAGATCGACCTAAAGCTGAATAAGTTGCTGGCCGTCTACTACGCCACCGATGAAGTAATCGCAGACGCCGCAGCCCTGGGCTCCCTGGCCAGCCGGGCGTTCGCGGAAGAGATGGCATTCAAGATCGACGATGCGATCATTCGCGGCGACGGCGCGGGAAAACCTCTCGGCATCCTGCTAAGCGGTTCCTTGGTAAGCGTCGCCAAGGAGTCAAGTCAGGTTGCCGACACCATCATGTACGAGAACGTGGTCAAGATGCTGGCTCGCATGACGCCGCGGTCGCTCCGCAATGCCGTTTGGTACATCAACCAGGAAGTGAACGCTCAACTCCCGCTGATGACCGTGAAGGTGAAGAACGTCGCGGGGACTGAGAACGTCGGCGGCAGCGCGGTCTACATTCCGCCGTCTGGCGCATCCGGAGCGCCGTTCGGCACGCTCCTGGGCCGGCCGATCTCGGTTATCGAGCACGCCGCCGCGCTTGGCGATCAGGGCGATATCATTTTAGGCGACTTCAGCCAGTACTTGCTCGCTACCAAGGGCGGACTTCAGCAGGCTGAGTCCATGCACGTCCAATTCCTGACGGGCGAAATGACCTACCGCTTCACCTATCGGTGCGACGGCCAGCCCGCTCGCAAATCCGCCTTGACCCCCTATAAGGGTTCAGCGACTCTCTCGCCCTTCGTGGTGCTTGACGCCCGCGCGTAACGGGTCTGATTCCAAGAAAAAGGAGACATGAAAATGCTAATGTCTGATTGCTGCCATTTCGTCAAAGGATTGGACCCTGCAGAGGACGCCTTCGCCGGCACGGTCTATTCCGACGTGATCGACATCAAGAATCACCGTCAGGTCACGTTCCAAATTTATAAGGGAGTCGGCGCAACGGGAATCTCGACTATCACCCTCCAGGCCGTCCCTTCGCTCTCCCCCATCGCCGCCGGAACTGCCATCGCGTTCAAGTACCGGGCCATCACCACGGGTGACACTCACGGCGACTTGACCGACGCCACTGCTACCGGCTTCACAACCACAGCCGGATCGAGTCAGTTGTACTTGATCGAGGTCGATTGCCAGAAGCTCGCCTCGCTCGGTCTGCGCTATCTGTGGCTGAAGGCTGTCGAGGTTGTCGATTCGCCCGTGGCGGGCGCAATCCTGACAATCCTGAGCGAGCCGCGCTACTCGACGGATCACGATACCGTCATCGCCTGACCATGATGGTTCACATCACAACGGGGCCGCTGGTGGGCAAGGTGCTCGACCTTCCCACCACGGAAGCCCTGAAATTCCTCAACGACGGAGCGGCGAAGATTGACACCGGATCTTCGCCGCCCGAATCTGCATCTATTGATCCAAGACAAGAAAAGGCGGTCATACCGTCGGCCAAGCCACGTCCTATCTGATTCCCATGAGTATCTGGTTTTCCGAACGCTATCTCACTGCTGAAGAATTGCGCGCTTCCGGGATTTTGCAGGAGGCCAACCGTCAATTTTTTCATCCACTCGGTTTAGCCTTACAGGTTGATCTTGGCACTGACGCAATTCGCATCCGCGACGGCCGCGAAGACCCTGAAGGTTGGATCTTCGGCGATGGCATCATGACCGCCGAGAATTGCCGGAGGTTTGAGGACTTCGCGATCCCCCGCTGCATCGCACGGATGAAGAGATTCGGTTACATCACCCAGCCTCCGCCCGCCGATAGAATGTCGGCGCTGATGGCTGATTTTGAGAAGGCTCTAGCTGCGCTTAAACCGCCGGCAGATTCGGAGCCCGCCGAAAAGATGTACACGCCGCCATCGATGAAACCAGTCGAAGGCTGAGGCGCACAATGTATTCTCCGACCGTCATCACCGCGCCAGTCCTGGAGCCAGTCAGCCTAGCCGATGCCCGTACCGCTTGTGGCATCGACTCCGCCGGCTCGCAGGACAAGCTTCTCGCGACTTACATTTCAGCGGCGCGTCGATACTTCGAATGGCGCACCGGCCGCACGGTACATCAAACCACTTACGAATGGACGCTTACGGCGTTCCCGGCGGAGTCGTGCGCTCTGCCCCGTGCGACTCCGCTGATCTCAATTGACGCTTTCACCTACAAGGACAGCGCCGGTGTGGTGAGCAATGTTCCCGCAGCCGATTACATCGCAGATACGGACTCGACGCCGGGCCGCGTGTGGTTGGCCTATGGCGCTTCCTGGCCGTCGTTTACGGCGTATCCATCGAATCCGATCCGCATTCGATACACGGCGGGCTTGGCGAGTTCCCCGGTTCAGGAAGCTGATGGGGATATACAACAGGCGGTTCTCTTGCTCACGGCGCATTGGTATGAGAATCCCATTGTCCTTCTGACATCTGAGCGAGGGATGCCGGGGCAAGTAGTGTTGAGCTACGCCCTGGAGGCGATGCTGTCAAAGTTACAGGTAGAATATGCCTTCTGACCTAATTCCTAAGCTTATCGCCATCAGCGATTGCCGACGACAGGATCGACGCGTCCCCGGAACGCGCGTATTACTGGACGGGAAAGACATCTCCGCCGATTGCTTTTATGCGGAAACATACAGGGATGGGACTGGACGTGTCGGATGTTACCTGAGAGATGTTTCCGGTCGTCCCGGTCATTTTTACGTCGAGCCATCGGATCAACCGGGATCTACGCCAGAAATCGCAAAGAACTTCTATTTAGGTCGCGTCGAGATCATCAAGCCAGCGACCGTAACAGCCGAAGAATGGCGAACGCTTCAGGAACAATGGGTTGCGAATGTCTGACTTTCCGCTGGTTTCTGCCATCATGCCGACGCGCGCGCGTCCGCAGTTTGCGCGGGAAGCGGTCGATTACTTTCTCGCGCAGACCTGGCCGAACAAGGAACTGGTAATCATCGACGATCAGGACGCGCCATCGTGTCAGTATGGTGCTCCCAGTGCGGACCTATCCATCCGCTATAAGAGTCTTAGAGTAAAACAATCCGTCGGCGCAAAGCGCAATATTGCCTGCTCGCGTGCGCGGGGCGAGATTATCGTTCATTGGGATGACGATGATTTCTCGGCTCCCGGTCGCATGGCCGATCAGGTAGAACGGCTACTATCGAGTGGTCTTGATCTTACCGGTTACAGCGAAATGCTTTTCACGGATGGAGCCAAGTGGCGGCTCTATTCCGGCAGTAAGGATTACATTCTCGGTACGTCGATGTGCTACCGAAAGTCACTCTGGGCGCGCCGGCCATTCAGCGAAGCGCAGATAGGCGAGGACCTGTCCTTTCAGCGCGGCGTGCCGCATACCGCCGTTCCCGCTGGAGAAATGATGTGGGCTCGGACGCACTCGGGGAATACGTCGCCGCGCACGTATCAAGGACCGACGTGGCGCGAAGTGGAGTTACAGACGGCATGATTACGTGGATCTACGGAAACAGCGGAGCTGGCAAGTCTACGCTCGCAAAACGCATGAAAGAAGAGGAGCGGCAGGCTGCCGATGCCGAACCCTGGGTCATCCTCGATGGGGATGTCCTCCGGACAATTTGGACTGACTTGGATTTATCCGAGGCCGGCCGGCGTGAGCAGAATCTTCGGGCCGCGCGACTGGCAAAGTTGCTCGACGATCAGTTTGTGAATGTGATCGTGGCGACCATCTGCCCGTACCGCGATCTCCGCGAGCAAGTGAAGGCAATCACCGGCTGTCGGTTCATCTACTTAGAAGGCGGTAAGACCGGGCCGGAGTATCCGTTCGAACCACCTGGCGATGAGCGCGAAGAGGCCGAGGCGCAGACGGCGGCGTTTCTGCATGATGAGAGATCGTTCTCTTGACGATGGCAGTTGAGAGGGAATCATGGGTTACACCATGAAGCGCAAGATCCTGCGGATATCACCGCAATGGTTGACGGAAGTATTGTCCGGTCATGCTCAGTTTCCGGGGACTTTGTCGAGTGACTACCCTACTGGTTCGAGGATAGTGTGGGCCGAATGGGATGGATGCGCTAACCTCATTGTCTTAGTGATTGAGAATGACCGTTTCCCCGTTATCCCACTTGGGGAAAGACTTCCAGAAATGATCGTGACATTTACTAGGACTGAATCTGGGATATGAGCACTTGGTTCGCGATCCCCAGCAAGAAGCCCGCACCCGAGGCGCAAGCCTGCATTGACAAGTGGCGTTCAATGGGCTACAAGACGGCCATCTGGCGCGACGACGGCGACGCAGAGGTTGAGTGTGACTTGCTGATGACTGGCGCCTACCAAGGTTACGCGATAGCCGTGAATGCGCTCTGTCGCGCGGTCCTCCTGCATGATGGAGACGCCGAATGGATTGTGACCGGCGGGGATGACGCGGACCCGGATCTGACGCACGCTCCCGAGGATATCGCGCGGGAATGCACCGAGCACTTCGGTGGGACATTCGGCGTGATGCAGCCCACCGGAGACCGTTGGGGCGAGACACCCGGCGAGCGCGGCCACAGTCGCGGGCGCGGTGCTTACATTGATCTGGTAGCCGGCTCGCCTTGGCTTGGTCGCGAATGGTGTAGACGCATGTACGGTGGACAGGGTCCTCTATGGCCGGGGTGGGGGCATATGTTTGAGGATCAGGAATTGCAGGATCTTGCGACTCAGTACAGCGTGTTCTGGCAGCGTCCCGACCTAGTGCATTACCATAACCACTGGGGGCGCATAATGGGCAGGATGCCGGAGTACATGCGCAAGGCAAACGCGGAGTTCAATGTGTCAGCCGAGATATTCAGACAGCGAAAGGCTGCGAATTTCCCGAGTCACGAACCGATATGACGCCAGATAACTTAATCGCCATATGCTTTGCGGTTTTTGTAGTAGGCTTCATACTTGGGATGGTAGTCTGTGATCGGATCATCCGTAAAGCTCTCAAGAGGCGTGGCATTCGCGTATCAGGAGTAACCGATAAATGATCCTCGGCCCCGATTACGTCTTCATCGCCGTTCCCCGCACCGCCAGCGTGTCGATTGCAAGCTGGTTGGTTGCGGAGCATGGCGGTATCTGGCACGGTGATCACCATGGCACCGATATCCCTCTGGAGCACCGCGACAAATTCACCTTCACGGTAGTGCGTGATCCATTTACCAGGCTGCCGTCGATGTACCGATATGTCGCAGAGAAGTTTTGGCCGGATACCTGCTGGCGCGAAAGCGCTGAGGCTGCCGATTGGCGCGCGCTAGGGATGCCGTTCGACTGCGGGATGGCGGAGTTCATTCGCTGGGCCGCGGCTCAGCGCGGCCATCAGTGGTGTTCGCAGTGGGATATGCTCGATGATCCAGATGGGTTAGAATACCTTGACAGAAATCTGAAGTTTGAGGAATTGCCGGGATGTTTACTCAGTCTCCCATTTGTGGATAAGGCGAAACCGCTAGCGCTTCCGCATCTTAACCCGACGGGGGAATACCCATCACTGACCGCCGAAGAACGGGCCGCTATTTCTTTTCATTCATCTAAGGACATTCGGTTCTGGGGTTATGACATCGCTTGAGGCCATCGCCGCGCGCGCGCTCAGCACGATGGAGACACTCCGCGCGACTTACGGAATTGCGAAGATGCTGATACAGCAGCGTATCCCAGGCGACTTCGTTGAGTGCGGCGTATTCGCCGGTTCGCAGGTGGCCGCTATGGCGCTGGCGATTGTCGAGAATGGCGAGACGGGGCGCAAGATTCACTTGTTTGATTCCTTTGTCGGCATCCCGAAGGCCGGTCCGCGAGACAACGCGATCCGCCCGCTGGTGGGCGGGACGGAAGGCGAGCTGGTCACCTCTGGTGTGAGCGTCTGCTCAAGTGCCGACGTGCGAGCACACATGGCAGAGTGGGGCGTCCCCGCTGATCTCCTGATTTACCACGAGGGATGGTTTCAGGACACCGTACCAGCGGCTGAGATCGGCCCAATCGCACTGCTACGCCTCGATGCCGATCTCTACGAATCGACGCTGGTTTGCCTGAAGCATCTGCACCCGAAGGTTGTAAAGGGCGGCTGGTGCATTGCGGACGACTACGTGCTTGATGGTTGCCGAGAAGCCGTGAACCGATTTCTTGGAAGCTCTCCGATTTACTGGGTGGTGCAATGATCTATCGTTCAAATCTGACGTGTCCGGACCTTCAACCGTTCTTTCGGCATACGCATTGCCGCGTGATGGGTCACTCGCAGGGACATGATGTCCTGAGTGACTTCACCGATAAGAGCGACGATGATCCGGTCTTCGGAATTTACAAGCAATGCGGATTCTGGACGCACGACGAAGTCGCGATCCTCTACACCGTCGCGCGTGCCATCGGTGGCCACTGGCTGGACATCGGCGGATTGACGGGCTGGACTGCGGCGCACGAAGCGGCGGCGGGGTGCACGGTGACTGCCGTTGACACGATGTACAACGTCTTGCCGTTTCTGTATCGGGCTGCGGACAATCTGAAAGCGGCTGGTTACGTTGACCAGCCCGGCTGCCCTGATCGCGTGAGTCTCTGGCCTGGCACGTCAAATGAATTCTTCGTCCGCGATCTTCGCACCTTTGACGGCATCGTGATTGACGGCGACCACTCGCCACCGTGCCCATTGCAGGACGCCATCAACGCCGGGACGCGCATCAAGCCGGGTGGAGTGATTCTGTTTCACGACGCCATAGGGGAGCCGGTCAAAGAGGGCTACCGATACCTTCAGGGTCTTGGCTGGAAGCTGAGAATCTACAGGACGCCTCACGTTGTGGCTCTCTGCTATCGAGATCCATTTGTACCGCCGGAGCACATTCCCGACCCGAGGGTACGGGCGTGAAGGCGAATTTCATCGGGCCAGCCGGCGCGGCGCGCGGCCCGAACGACCGGGTTATCGTGAGCGCTGGCATCGGTGAACACTACGCCCCGGACTTCGCGGCGACGCGGGCGCGTTGTAATCAGCACTGTTCGGATGTCTGGCGACTGTACTATGACGACTATCCGGATGGCTGCCCGCCGCAGATAGAGCGACAGTACGCCTTCAAGGTCTTTGCCATTGAGCAGGCGATCCGGGCCGGGTTCCGGTACATTCTGTGGATGGACGCGGCGTTCGCTCCGATAGCGGCGATTGATCGATTGTGGGAGACCATTGCGAGTAAGGGCTGGTACGTGCCTCCGCAATACGCCTATACGCTCGGTCGCTGGTGTTCAGATGCGGCGCTGGAGATCTTCGGAATTCACCGGGCGCGTGCGGACACTATCCCGCTCGTATTCACCGGGCTGGTGGGACTGGACATGCAGAACCCGATCGGGTGGGCTATTTGGGATTGGTGGGAACGGCTGTACGAAGCTGGCGCTTTCGATGGCCCTCACTTCAATCGCCCCGGTGAGCCGATCACTCCGTGCGGCCCGGTGAAATTGCAAGGGCACGCTTCCGATGATCCGACCGTAGGTGGGCATCGGCACGATGAATCTTCGCTGTCCTATGTCTTGCACGTGCTTGGGCTCAAGCCCATGATGCTGAATTATCTGACTCTCGAATCCAAGGCCGGATTCATTGGTCATCTGGTGCGCCTTGCCAACTAGCGACTGGGATAACATGGCTCCGATTTGTAAGGAGATCCACCGGCTTCAGCCGGGGATTGTTATGGATCTCGGAGTCGGAGCGGGGAAGTACGGAGTGCTCGCGCGCGAAGTCCTCGACGGCATCTGGGGGCGTCTGCAACCTCAGCAATGGACTCACAAGATTTGCGGGGTTGAGGCGCATGGCCCGTATCGAAACCCGGCCTGGGGAGCGTATGACTGGGTGAAGGTGAGCGACTTCACCGAAGAGTCGATAACGGATTGGGACCTCGTTCTGATGATCGACAGTCTTGAACACCTCGGACCAGAGCACGGCAAGGCGTTTCTCGGAGGATTGATCGCGCACAACAAACACGTCGTCGTCTCCGTTCCAAATGGCCCGATGCCGTGCGATGAGCCGGTGTACGGGAATCATTACGAGCGGCATCTGACGACCTACTATGGCCACGAATTCGACGCTTACGAGTATACGGTCCTGCATCGCGGCCTTTGTCTGATAGTGAGCATCAAGGGGAAAGGGTAAATGTATTATTCCCAGAACGCTGAGGAGCGCGCGATCTTGGCCGCGTGTCCAGAATCAACTGGGCGCTTCTTGGACATCGGCGCGTGGAACGCGATTTGCATGTCGAACACACGCGCGCTATTCGAGCGGGGTTGGGGCGGCGTTTTGGTTGAGCCATCGCCCTTGCCGTTCGCCAAGATCCAAGCCGAGTACGCCGACGTACCCGACCGCATCACAGTAATCAACGCGGCGGTGGGGATTGAGGATGTTGAATCAGTAGAGATGTGGATCACTGAGGACGCCGTCTCCACGTCGGATGAAACTGCTCATCATCGCTGGCGCAACACGGCGAAGTACGAGTCTGAGCGGATGACGGTTTCCGTTATCACCCTGGAACGGCTTTTTGCTGAGCATGGAGAGTTCGATTTCATAAACATCGACACGGAGGGTTCGAGCGTCGACCTCTGCCTGCGTCTGCTGACGCTGGGCTACCGCCCCCGCTGTATCTGCGTGGAGCACGATGAGCGGGTGGTCGAAGTCCTTGGGGTTGCGAACGCGGCTGGATATGTCTGCTCGTATGCGAGCGGAGAGAACCTGGTGCTGGTGAAACAATGACGATTTGCATCGATCTGAAACTGCTGTTGAGCGGCTTGATATTTATCGGTTCATTTGCACTCCTGATATGGGGCGCATTCCGTCGGGCAAGCCAATGACTCACTGTGTGGTAAACGTAGCAACCGGGCGCTATGTTGTCGGCCAGCGGCGCTTGGCGCGCGCGCTGAGTGATCCGTTGCTGTGCTGGGCAGATATGATGCCGCCGGGTTCGCCGACACATCGGGAAGTCCAGTATGCGTTCAAGGCATATGCCTTGGTAGAGGCTCAGCGACAGGACGCGGATGTGGTCCTGTGGGCCGACTCCTGCATCGTCCCGATCCGATCCATGGAACCGCTCTGGGATCTGATCGAACGGCGTGGCTATTGGTTCTCGCGCAACGGTTATCCGAATGGCGAATGGTGTTCGGATGCGGCGCTGCCGCTTTTGGGGATTACGCGAGAGCAGGCGTTTCAGGTGGAACACGTCGTCGCTACTACGTTCGGCCTGAATCTCCGCTCGGAGATCGGGGCATCTTTCCTGGCGGAGTACTTCCGGCTGGCTCAGAACGGATCGTTCTGCGGGCCGTGGACAAACGAGAACGGGCAGGCGAGCGCGGACCCGCGCGTGAAGGGCCATCGGCACGATCAGAGCGCCGCCAGCGTCATCGCGCATCGGCTTGAGATGAAACTCACCGACCCGCCCGAATGGTTTAGTTACAAGGGCGGGGAAACGCAAGAGACGGTACTTGTAGCGGATGGGGCGTACTGATGCGCGCGCTTATCACGGGAGTCACTGGGCAGGACGGCAGTTACATGAGCGAGATCCTGCTCGCCAAGGGCTACGATGTTCACGGTCTCGCCCGTCGCGCGAGCACGGAGAACACGTTTCGCATCGCGCATCTACGCGGGAAGATTCGGCTGCACTACGGAGATTTGCAGGACGGCAATTCTATCGAACGCATCGTCAAGGAAGTGCGCCCGACGGAAATTTACAACTTCGCGGCGATGAGCCAAGTGCGCATCAGTTACGACATGCCCGCCTACACGGGTGATGTGACCGGCGTCGGCTTCGCGCGCATCCTGGAGACCGTGAGAAACCTCGACCCGAGCATCAAGATCTACCAGGCATCGTCGAGCGAGATGTTCGGCAAGGTTCAGGAAGTGCCGCAGACGGAGACGACGCCGTTCTACCCGCGCTCGCCCTACGGATGCGCGAAAGCTTTCTCGTTTTATTTGGGCCGCGCGTTTCGTGAAGGGTATGGTTTGCGCGTTTACAATGGGATACTTTTCAACCACGAAAGCCCGCGTCGCGGTGAGTGCTTCCTCTCGCAGAAGGTGGTCCGTGCCGCCGTGCGAATCCATGCGGGCCAACAGGACAAACTCAAGCTCGGCAATCTCGACGCTAGGCGCGATTGGGGCTACGCCCGTGAGTATTGTGAGTGGATCTGGCGCATCATGCAGTATCCCGAGCCGACGGACTTCCTGATCGCGACTGGAGAGAACCACACGGTTGAGGAGTTCGTCGCTGAGACCTTCGCCTGTCTCGATATGGACTGGCGCGAATTTGTGGTTCAGGATACGGACCTGATGCGACCGGCAGAAGTAGACGAATTGCTCGGTGATCCGAGCAAGGCGCGGCGCTTGCTCGGGTTCGAGCCGAAGATCAGATTTAAAGAACTTGTGCGTTTGATGGTCGATTATGAGCTTAAAGCCTTTAGTAATCCACGCGGATGCCCGGCGGACGCTGATTGAGTGGGTTGCTGACTCACCATTTCAATCGGCCAAGGTGGTGATCGCCAAGTCAGAACAGGCGATAGGCGGCCATTACCACCGGCTGAAGGATGAGGTATTCCTGCTGCTCTCAGGCCGCGCGGTCAAGGCAGTGATCGGGGATGCCATCAGTGAGGATATCGAATCGCCGTTCCGTTGGGACGTTCCCGCTGGCGTCTGGCATGAGTTCACATTGGAGCCCGAATCGGTGCTGTTGGGCGTGGCGACGCGGCCGTTCGACCCAGAGGATGAGATCGCATGAACCTTGTGAGTGTCAAACACGAGCTCATCTGGTGCCGAGAGATCCTGGCCGACCGCCAGCGCCCCACGGTGATTGAACTCGGCGCGCACCACGGGACCGACACGTCGGAACTCTACGATTACTGTTACGGCGGGCCGGCCAAGTACATCGCCGTCGAAGCCGACGCGCGCAACCTGCCGAACCTTCGGCTGCACATGGAGAAGCGCACGAAGAATTTCTTTATCGTCCACGCGGCTATTGCGGCAGCGGACGGCGTTGTCGATCTGTACCAGGCCGATGGCGCGGAGGGCACGGGGTCCAGTTCAATTCGCCGACCGAAGAAGCACCTGGAGACTTGGCCACAGATCACATTTGAGCGGGCGGTCGAGGTTCCGGCTGTCACACTGGACACGCTGGCGGAGTACTTCGGCATTGATGAGATCGACCTACTCTGGTGCGACATCCAGGGAGCCGAGCGGGACATGATCGCAGGCGGGCAGAGAACGCTCGCGCGGACACGCTGGCTGCTGGCCGAGGCGGACCAGGAAGAGTACTACGAGGGGCAGGCGTTGCGGGATGAATTGCCGGGGCTACTGCCGGGGTTTGAACTGATCTGCGAGTGGCCGGAGCATGCGAACCTACTTTTTAGGCGATTGCCTGTTTATCCAGTCGGAATCGAGAAAAGCGAGAAGCCGAAGCCTAAAAGGGTTCCGACGATGACCCCCAGAAATAGGCCGGCGTAGCCAAGCATGGCCCCGAAACTCTGAATAATTAGATCCGTGTTCTCATTCTCCAATCAGCGGCGTGTTTCCTGTCGTCTCAGGAGCCTCCACAGCGGGTTTGTCGAGCAACCGGAGAAATGTTTTCATCGCATCCTCGACTTGCAGAGTCCAGATAGTCCGCCCCGTCGCCCGGAAAACGAACTTCTCCAGATCCAACCACCCGAGCCAGCAGCCAAGGCAGATGCGGTGGTCAATCGGGGAACGCTCCAAATGGTGGCATTTGGGCGTGGGTTTACGAAGTCGCTGCTCGCAGACGCGGCATTTCATAACGAGAAGCCCCCAGTGACAGAGCCGAATTCGCTGATTGGAGATTCTCCGGAAGTGAAGGTCATGTCGAATTGGGAAGACTTCATTTCGATGGTTCCCCATCCTTCCGGATTCTGGATCTCCAGTCGGCGCCTACTCCCATCCTTAAGTGTCAGCAGCACAGCAACCGCCGCCACATTCTTGTGGAGGTCGATGGTCTTCGGGATTGCGGCGAACAGTTCAACCGGCTTGATGCGCGGGGTCTCAATGAGTTGCGCCGCATTGGATTCGTCGGCCTTGGCTCCGATGATGGGAACGATGAGCGCTCCGGCCCCGAAGCATTTCAGCCAATCTCTACGTGAGTTCATGATTGCTCCTTTTTCTTGCGCGCATCGGCAGCCAGCGCCCGGATGCGTTTCGCTTCAGCGGCGGGCATCGCCGCGAAGCCTTTGCGGACCTTGGAGAGCCCGCCCTTTTTGCCGCCCTTGCGGCCGAGGGCTACGGCGTGAGGGTTCTTCTGGGTGCTCATGATACGGTCGCCGGGAGTTCGGACGCGGGAACTGGTGAATATTCGAAGGTGATGGTAAACACGTTGTCTGAGCAATTCACTTCGTGGATGTGGACCCGAGGGTATTCGAACGTGAACTTGCCGCGCTGGTCGAAGGCGATGGTCGTGATTCGCAAGCGGCGGTATTCTCCGGGATCTGCCAGAAGCGGGACGGTGCGGGTCTTTACTGCCGCCGTACAATTCCCCGGGATGCGATTTCTGAACGGTCCGATGGGTTCCATGTCAACAAGTTCGCAGGAAGCCCTCGAATCGAACACGTCCATGATTTCGCAAAGCTGAACATCATCCCAAGAATCGTCCATACGCTGAGATTACCATAAACCGCTTTACTGATACAAGCAAAAAATGCGCCTAATTGCCTTGATGCCCGCCCGCAACGAAGCCTGGATTGTCGGCCTGAGCCTCCGCGTCGCGCTCCAATGGTGCGATGAAGCCGTAGTTCTCGACCATGCCTCGACCGATGAAACCCCGGCCATCCTGGCGAAGATCGCAGCCGAACATCCGGGCCGCGTCGAGATCCTTACGGAATCCGATGGCACCTGGCGCGAGATGGCGCACCGGCAACGGCTCCTTGATGCTGCCTGCGCGCGCGGCGCGACACATTGCGCCATCGTTGATGCGGATGAAGTATTGACGGGTGATCTGTTGCCTGTCATTCGCGGTGCTGTCGAATCGCTCGCGCCGAACGAGTACCTGCGCACGCGAATGTTTTGCATGTGGCGCTCAAAAAATCAGTACCGGCAGGACGGAAGCGTCTGGAGTAATCGGCGGGATCTCGCGGTAGCGTTCCCGGTCACCCCAAATCTGTGCTGGCGAACCGCAGCGGGCTATGACCACCACCACCGGGAGCCCTACGGCTTGCGTCGCGGCGGGGTGTTCCTGAATGCGCCCGGAGGCGTGATGCACCTGCAATTTGCGGACTGGCGAAGGCTTGTAGCCAAACACGCCCTGTACAAGGTCACCGAGCGGCTGCGCTGGCCCGATAAGCCGATTGCCGAGATTGACCGGATGTATTCGCAGGCGCTTGATGAGCGCGAGATTGCTTTCGCGCCTGCGCCGGCTGAATGGTGGGCGCCCTACCAGCCGTGGCTAAAGTACCTGAACTGCGACCGTGAGCCTTGGCAAGAGGCCGAGGTGCGGCGGCTACTGAACCTTCACGGCCCGCAGAAATTTGCGGGGCTGAATCTGCACGGAGTCGGTCAATGAACCCCGGCGACCTTCGCACTTCCGTCGTAATCCAGCAGAAGAGCGTCTCCGGCCAGAATACCAGCGGTGAGGATGTCTACACCTGGACCACCGTGGCAACCATGTGGTGCGATGTGCGGCCCATGTCGGGTCGTGAGTTAGAGGCCGCACAACAGATCCATGCTGAAGCGCGCTGGAAGATGAAGACGCATTACCCGAGCGTAACCATCAAACGCGCGATGCGAGCCGTGATCGGAACCCGCACACTGGATATTTTGGATGCCGAAGACCCCATTGGTAAGCGCCGCGAGTTCGTGATGATCGCAAAGGAATGGGTCGAGTAATGGCGCGCAATATTGCTACCGGAAAGGCCGGCCGTCAAACCTCCGCCGTCCTGGGCTTGGACGAGATGAAGAAGAAAATCAAGCTCATCACCGGCGCAATGGCAGAGGCGGAGGCGCGATCCATTGTCGGAGCGGCGGCCTTTCACGTTTACACCGAGATTCGTTCTGGTGCGCGTGCGGCTAGAGTCCCACATGAAATCTATGAGGACATGTTCGTGTACAATAGGCCGCATCCGCAGGCACGGGGCGGCGGCGGGAAGAATGCCAGGGTGTCGGCCCTGACTGGTGTCAGGAAGCGCGGGCGCTTTCCGGTTCGTGGGACCCCACCCAGATGGCCATCTATCTCCTACGTGGAATGGAAGGTTAAGGCTGCGTATACCAGGATCAAGATGGTGCGCGTGAGGCTGAAAGCTCTGGGGGGAAGGTTTGGTGCAGTTGCAAGGCGCGGCGGGGAGGTCGGAGCGGGATCTCTGGTAGGCGAGAATCTCGCAACCATGTATGAGCTCGGCACGAGTAAGATGCCCGCAAGGCCGTTCTTCCGTCAGGCCATTGAGCGCGCACGGAATAGGGTCCTGGAGATTCTTACGGTCGGATATGCAAAAATGATCGAGCGCTACGCCAAGGCCAACCCATGACAGTACGCGAAAAGATACAGGCTGTCTTGGCCGCCGCCGCTGGAGTCACAGCCTATGTCGCAGCGAACCGCATCCGTGTCCCCGGCCCATGGCAGAATCTCGCGCGGCCCTACATCATTCACTTCGCGGTCGCCGCAGATCCGACTCATACCCATGACGGATTGGCGCAAGGGCAAGGATGGGCTTACCAAGTCAGTGTTTTTGCGGACAGCTACGCGACCGGCGACGCCATCGCTAAAGCCGTCGTCACCGCCCTTGATGGCGTGCATGGCGACAGTCCGCTCACTGAGGGTATGTCTGTCATGTGGGAGCCTGGTACGTGGTACGTGGGAAGCGAAGGTTCTGGCGTCGATGGCAGCGGTCCGCCCATCGAGCATTTTGCGGTGGAGTTTCGAATCTTCGAAGGATTGGTGTGAATAACCCAGCCGAAAATGAACTCTGTCCGTACTGTGGCGCGCCAGCCATTGATATTACGCGGATGGAAGACTCCGCGAAACGCTGGCTCTGCACCGGCTCTGATGGTCACGAATGGAATGATGGCGATGAACTCCAGGACTTGATTGATGATGAGCCGCGACCATCTATGATCAAACGACTTCTCAAGAAGTTCTCATTCTGAGAACGCGCTGCCCCGCGCGATAGACCGTCGGGAGATGGACAGGGGCGATTCGAAGTACTAACGCCGTGAGGCGTAAGGAGACACACAATGACTGGTGGCGTTCCAGGCAACGGATGCAAAGCTGCCTACTCTCAGAATTCTCCGCTAACTTGGACTCGGGTCGGTGAAATCGTAGATCTCACTTTCCCGGTCATAGCAGCGGATGACATCAACATCGATGTTCACTCGACAACCAGCAAGTTTCACAAAGTCATGCCTGGTCTGGCGAGCGTTGGATCTCCGGGCTTCACGGTCCTCGGCGACATGGACCCAGCCACATCGGCTGCTCAAGCGCAGCTGCGTGCATGGAGCAAGGATGGGACTTCCGTTTGGTGGAGGTTTGAGGTTCCGACAAATCGCGCGAGAACTACTTTCTTCGGCGTCGAATTTAAGGCTGCCGTGAAGAGCGACGAACCGGCTACTCCCATCAACGACAAGCAGACGCGGCGTTTCAACCTCTCCTTCGACGGCGACGACATTTACGACGATGCTGCCGCAGGAGCCTCTGAAATCAGCTAACCTATGACGCCGTTGAAATCAGTAACGCTCACAACGCCCGATGGAGTGTCCCGCGAACTGCGGGACACTCCGGGGGCGCGCAAACGGATCTTCGAGAAATTCGGAGAGCCGAACTTTATTGAGATTGCCAAGGTGCGCGGTGACTGGGCGCTTTTTGAGGTTGCCTATCTGATGATGTACGACCGCAAGGGCAATCCGCCAGAGGGCCTCACGCTGGAACAATTTATGGAGGACGCTTCTACCTCTTCGCGCACTGAGTTGCTGGCCGCCATCATGGCCGCCGTAAGCAACGGGGAGAAATCAAAAAACGATCTGGAGGCGCTGCTGAAGAAAGCGGAGGAGGCATCGACTGGCTCAACCTCTGGTCCTTCTGTACCCAGTGCCTCGGACTCTCAGACGATCAGTTCTGGTGGGGATACACCTTCGTCGAACTCCACGCCAGAAGAGAACGGTATGAAGAGCGAGAGCGACGAGAAGATAGTCGCGTGAGAACGCTTGCAGTTTCGATGTTTGCTGCGAACGGAAAGCAGACACCGGCGGCGCTTCTAGAAGCTATGGGCGGCGAGAAGGTTTCATCGGACGATGAAGAGTTGACGCCCGGCATCCGCTCGGCGTCGGAGATCCTTGATGAACTACAGCGCGCGGTGGCGGCGGTGAAGGGGCGATAACATGGCGACATTCGCAGAACTCCTGGTGCGGATCGGCGGCGACGCTACGGGTTTCACTACCGCCATGGGGACCGTGTCGTCCCAACTCGATAAGACCTTCACCGATGCCCAAAAGAAAATCGCTGGATTCGATAAGCTCGGGGTCAGCCTGTCCGGAATCGGAACAACGTTAACGGCCGGGCTGACTCTCCCCATCGCCGCCGTGGGAATCGCCGCCACGAAGATGGCCGCGGACTTTGAACTCGGGATGCGCAAGGTCACGTCGCTGCTGGGCGGCGCTACCCAGGGGGAGTTCCGAGCACTGTCGGATCAGACATTAGAGCTCTCGCGCCGTCTGGGGGTCGATGCCGTCAACGCCGCCGACGGCTTGTACATGGCGATATCCTCCGGCATCCCGAAGGAGAATGCCCTAACGTTCCTGGAAATCGCATCGAAGGCCGCTATTGCCGGCCTGACCGATACGCGCGTGGCCGTCGATGGGATGACTACCATTCTGCAAGCGTTCGGCCTCCAAACATCCGAGACCCAGAAGGTTGCTGATGCGATGTTCCAGGCGGTCAATCTCGGCAAGATGGAGTTTCCCGAGTTGGCCGCCTCCATCGGTCTCGCAGCCGGAAGCGCCAAGGCGCTGGGTGTCAGCTATCAAGAGTTGCTGGCCGCGGGCGCGACGCTAACCAACACGACCGGCCAGAAGATCCCCGAAGCGATGACGATGTTGCAGTCCGCAATGAAGGCGGTAATCGAGCCTACCGCCGACATGCAGAAGCTCATCAAGTCGCTGGGCTACGAATCGGGTGTCGCGCTTATCAAGGCGAAGGGACTGGAGGGCGGCCTTCAGGCCATTTCTGCGGCGGCTGGCGGCAGCATCGAAGTGCTTGCCGCTGCATTCGGGCGCGTGGAGGGACTGCGCGCCACGCTCGGAATCACCGGAGACAACGCCAAGCGCGCGGCATCCGATCTTGACGGGTTGAAGAATTCCGCCGGCGCCGCAACGAAAGCCTTTGATGAAATCGACAAAGCTACGGGCCGCGGCTTAACGCGACTCAAGGTTGAACTGCAAGGGATTGCGATTGAACTTGGAACCGCCTTGCTGCCGTCTGTGAACTCATTGCTGTCCACAGTGAAGCCGATGGTTGGCATCATGGCAGATGCGGTCCGGGCGTTCACGGCGCTACCCCAGCCGATACAGCAGACGACGGTAGGACTGGTGGCTCTTGCTGCCGCGCTCGGCCCGGCGATCTACCTCACGGGGAATTTGGTCACCGGCTTTGGTGCGCTCAGCAAGGCTCTACTTATCATCGCTCCACAGATCGTTGCGTTCGGCACGGCCCTCAAGACCGCATCCGCATACGCCGCAGGAGATTTCATTGGGGCGCTAACGAAGGGCCAGACTGCGCTTCTCGGCTTCATGAAGATTGCGAAACTCGCATCAATTCCGATTGTCGTTGGAACCGTGGTTTATCTCGCGCTGGATAAACTGAACGAATACGGTACGAAACTCGATCAGACGGCAGAGAAAATCAAGGAATTGAGCAAGCGACAGTCCGAAAATGGTGCTTTAGTTGCAAGTCTTACTCATAGTGAGGGGGCGCATTCGGCCGCTGTGACGAAAACGGCTTCGGCATATGAGTCGCTGATGGGGTTCATGAAGAACCTCAAGCCCCCGTCTCCGAATCCGGCAGCCGAAGCGGCCCTGGCGCTGAAGCGTTTGAAAGAAGAGCAGGAACGGCTTAACGAAGTGGTTGCAACCGCCAAGCTACGATATGATGCGGTCGCGCGAGCTTACAATGCGGGGAACGCATCGGTTGACCAACTGGCGTCGGCTCTTGGGAATTTGACGAAAGCCCAGCGCGCCGCCGATCCCGAAAAGTGGATTGAGGATCAGAAGAAGGCGAACGAAAGTTTCCAGAAGTGGGCCGCCACGCTGGAACAGAAGATGTTGAATGCCGAGGGGAATATCACCAAGGCCCGGCTGGAATGGCTCGCGTTCAGCGCCGCATTGGTCGAGGATGCCCCGAATGAGCAACTGCAACGCATGGCCGATTCAGCGTCTTTGTTGGGTGGGCAGATGGAACACCTCAGCAAGATCAAGTGGCCCGACTCCATCAAATCTCTCAGCACGCAGACTGAACAGGCGATAGAAGACGAAAAACTACTCGGCATCGAAGGTGAGAAGACCGCTGAGAAATTGCGCGCGGCTTACGAGCGGTTGGAATCCGAGGGCCTGCTGAATGACCGAACCCGGCTGCAATCGAAGCGGAATATACTCGCGCAGGAGATCAAAGAGGCTGAGGCCGCCGGTCAGAAGATTACCGAAGCGCAGCGTAAGCAGCTTGAGGAGTATGAGAAGATCCTTGCCGGTCATGGCAACAAGATCAGATCCTTCTGGCGCGACCTCAGCAAAGAGATCGAAGGCATCGCGCGCAACTGGGCCGTGGACATTGGGCGCGGTCTGTGGGACACGCTGCTCGGAAAGGGCCGCCGAGAATTTAACCGCGGTCTCGACGATCAGACCGCAGACCTTCAGGCGTCGCTGACCGAACGTAGCGCGGAATGGGCCGCCTATCAGACCGACATCGCCGCGCAGCAGCAGGAGGCGCGTCAGAAATATGAGGATACGCTGGCCGAAGAGCGCGCGGCCTTGGATGAATCCTTGTCCGAGCGGACCCAGGAATACGCCGATGCAGAGGCGGAGACCGCGAACAAACTCGAACAGGTGCGGGTTGGCGCGCGCAAGGATCTTGACAAAACGCTGGCCGATCTCGCGGCGTCTCTCGAAGAGCGGCGCGGCGAGTATGACGCCTACGTCCTCGATATCAATGAAAAGTTACGGGAGACACGGCGCGAACACGCGAACCAACTTGCGGCCCAATTGTCCGATCTGCAAGGCTCGCTCGATGATCACCGGCGTTCCTACGAGGAGTATGTCAAAGACGTAAACAAGCGGCTCGGCCGCATCGGCGTGGACTATGCCGAGAGTCTTGACGATGAGACCAAGCAGACCAAGGCCGGGATAGAGGATAAACAGCAGGAATACAAACGCGACGAAGAGGACACCATTGAGCGGATCGCGCGTCTGAAAAGGGCCGGCAAGACCGAACAGGATGAAGAGGTCCAGGACCTTCGCAAGTCTCTCCGCCGCAAGAAGGAAGACCTCGACGAATATATCCGTGAGCGGAATGAAGCGCTGGCGGAATATGCCGACGATGCGAAGCGCCAGAACGAGCGCGATGTAGCGGATCTGAAAGAATCCCTTGCTGAGCGCACAGCAGAGTGGACTCGTTACCAGGCCGAGAACGCCAAGAAACGCTCCGAGGCGATCTCCAAAAATGCGACCGATCTGGCAAAGAATGAGGCCGATCTTGCGAAGTCCTTGGCGAATCGAACCGCTGACTGGGTCAAGTATCAGGCCGACAATGCGAAGAAGGTCGAGGAAGCTCATACCAAATATGCCGAAGGGCTCGCCAAGGAAGAGTCTGACTTAGCCGAATCGCTCGCCAAAAAGAAGAAGTCGCTTGACGACTACGTTGCTGCGACCGAAAAGAAATGGGACGCGATCCAGGCGTCTGCCCTGGTCGCGCTGAACAAAGAGGAATCCGATCTCGCCGCGTCTCTAGCGAAGCGCCAGAGCGAATACGACGCCTACGTCTCCGACACGCAGGCAAAGCTCGATGCGCTGGTGGGGATGCACCGCACCGCCTGGGATGACATCGGCGGCATGATGGTCAACGCCTTCGAGCGCGCGGGCGAGTCGCTCATGACGTTCGTGACCGACTACCTCATGGGTGAATTGCTCGACAAGCTAAAGAAGGGCGAACTGTGGGACGCCTTGACGGCATTCGGCAAGAAGATTGCCGGCGTGTTCAGCGGCGGCGGTGGCGTGGGCTCCACAATCCCCAGCCTGCCCGGTGCAATCCCCGGCGCGTCAAGCACGATTGCGGGCGCGGGTTCTTCCAGCGCTGGCATGGCGGGTGCCGCAGGTTCCAGCGCCGCCGCATGGGTCGGAGTCGCGGCGACGGCCATCGGTACGGCGATTACAGCCATCGGCCAAGCGAAGATGGAGGGCACGCTCAACGCCATCGAGCGCGAGGCGCGCTACGCTCAGATCCATCTCTACTATCTGTTGGAGCGCGCGAACCTGTACTGGCCGCAGTTGGAAGACATTCACTGGTATCTGTGGAATCGTCAAGATAAATGGTTTGAGAGCCTCGACAATTATGCTCTACGCATCGACTCGTACATGGATCGGATCATCAGGAACCTTGACGAACGGATCGCGCCCGCAGTCGAAGAAGCGCGCTCATGGCTCCAGGTAATCTCCGAGATCCTGCGCGACGGGTTCGGCTCGCTGCCGGCAGCGATGGTATCGGCGGTAAGCCCGATTGTCGCGGCTGTGGTGGGAGAACCGGCAGGGACCCCTACGGAACCCGCCCAGCGCGTCGCTACGCAGGTCCCCGGCAGCCTTCCGACAACAAGGCGCGGCAGCGAAGGACCGACGCGCACTGGGGCTAAGGCTATCCCCTTGCCAGTGGCGGCGCAATACGGGAGCTCCGATTGGCTCACCGGGATGCTCTCGCGGCAGGAAGCCACGCTGGCGAATGTGCTGAAGGGCTACGACCCGAACAATCCGCTGGGCAAGGAGGACTGGGCGGCCGCCTATGCCGCCAACACCGGGCCGGCCTATCAGGAGTGGCTCACGGGGGCTATCACGAGCACCAAGGGGATGCTGGAGCAGTGGGCGACGTGGGCTAAGGCCGTAGCCGATCAGGCGCGCGCTACGGCTGCGAATGCGGAGCGCGCCATCGTGGTCAACCTTGAGGGCGGCTCCGCCCGGGATCAAGAGTTTGCCGACATGGTGATCAACCGCTACACGCGCCAACTGAAGGCCGGAGGGCTGCTGTGATAGCAGAGATCGGCGGGGTAGATCGCACGACGTACCTCAAGGTCAATTCCTGCCGCTTCAGCGGCGACCTGAACGGACGCTGGACTCTCTCCGCGCAACTTGAGGGCGGGCGCGATGGCTATCCTGGAACGCGCCCCGTTCGCGGCTCGGCAATCGAGATCAATGACGGACTCTCGCCGCTTGTCATCTACTTCGCTGGCAATATCTCGCGTATCGTCGAGCGCCATCACCCCGGAACTACGGCGCTTCAATTCGATGTTGAGGCGCGGGACTACAATCACATTCCGTCACGGCGGCTGGTGACTGCGGAGTATGAGAACCAGACGCTCTATGCCATTGTAGAGCACATCAATACCAACTTCCTGAACGGTGAGGGCATCTCGCTCGCTGGCGTCACAAACCCCGGCCCGACGATCACCGAGAAACTCACATTCCGGTATGAGTCGGCAGCATCGTGCTTCAACCGTCTGTCCACGATCACGGGCTATCAGTGGAAGATAGACTTCTCAAAGGTTCTGTATTTCGTTGAGTACACCGCCGCCGCGGCAGTCGCCTTTACGATCACGGACACGAGCAACAATTGGCGCGACTTCGAGGTTGAAGTTTCCGATGAGGATTACCGCAATCGACAGCACGAGCGCACCGAGATAGCAGTAGCGAGCACGGCTGGTAGTTTCTCATCGACGAACCCTACAGAATCACCTATCACGGCATTCGCCGGGCAGACATCATTTCCTACATCTGGGATCGTCACCGAGA
>ERZ1292632.502-Hain-H43-01um-R2-502-length-42451-cov-7_pt3 | contig 24531 bp, 26 predicted proteins | sample MGYA00564407_ERZ1292632 | MGnify/ENA primary metagenome ERZ1292632 (study PRJEB36523, sample SAMEA6512637) | groundwater metagenome | collected 2019-01-08 | study: AquaDiva: Metagenomics assemblies of 32 groundwater samples | reverse complement strand
CCGTCCCTTCTGGCGGGACGGGCGCGGGCGGCTCGGTTGCCTGTCCTTCGAGCTTGGGTTCATAGTAAGGCATAGATGTATCCAATGCCTTCGGCTTTCGTATTACTTCAATTCCTTGAGCGGTCTTTGCCGCCTTGTTGTCACTCCAAGAGATTACGTCGTCCTTTGGTATTTCTTCCAATCTTCCCCATGTTCCAGCATCACTTTCGGTTTTGCGCCACAGAATTGAGCCATCGAACATAACTGATTTCCCATCAGCGGTTTTTCCTACCCATTCCCATCCCTTCGTTTTCTTGGAAAAGTCTGGACTAGATGAATATCTGATGGTTTTCAATTTCGCCATCGGCTCTCCCTTCGCCCCTTCGCCGCCCGCTTGCGTCTCAGATTTCGGCGCGGGCGAGACGGGAAGAGGGACGGGTTTCGGCGTGGGCGGCTCGGCTTGGGCTTGCGCCGTGCCGGGTTTGGTTGGTTCATCAAGCACGAATCCAGTTACATCAGGATTGGGATGCAATTTTAGTTTACCCAATAACTTTACATTCTTTATCACGGGTTCCCCATCAGAGCCAACCCCTGATTTCTTGCCGGATACTAAATAGATAGGGGCATCTTCGGCACCACGAACAATCGCCCCGGCAGGCAATTCCCCTTGTGAAAGATTCGGCCAAACAGAATCGTTTATAAGATTCTTGTCCGCTCTGTAAACAGAAAGACCTTTTTCTTTTGTTTTGGCGGCATAATTTTCAGAAAGCCCGCCCTTGGGGATGTTCCCATACCGGATGTAAATATTATCTGATAACTTGTTTACCCATGAACCGACAGCGCCTTTCACGACTTGATCCCATTTCTGTATTTCATCACTGGTCGGCGCATTCAATCCATTCCCGGAAAGCACAAGATTCCCTTCTTTATTATAATGTGCCCATCTATTTCCGGTATCGCTGAAAACACGAAATCCATGAGGGTACTTTTCATTATAAAAGTCACTTCCCTCTTTCCCTGCGCTATATAATTTAAAATCCGTAGCCGGGGCGGGTTGCGTCTCGGATTTCGGCGCGGGCGAGACGGGAAGAGGGACGGGTTTCGGCGTGGGCGGCTCGGCTTGGGCTTGCGCCGTGCCGGGTTTGGGCGGAATGGGAATCCCTTCCGCCCTCAAGCTGTCCTCGGTAACTGTCGATTCATGCAGGCGTCCGCCAATCACGTTATACAGCGCGATTGGGGGCTTTCCGCCCGGACGTTGCTGCTCGCCAAGATATACCGCGCGCGGCGCTACTTCCCCTTGCGGTAAAGCTGCGTCTGGCCGCTCGTCCGGTAGTGCGTCTCGCGGTCGTCCGCTTGGGCGTATTCCTTCGCCACCTTGAGCGGGGCGGGTTTCTTCCCGTGGCGCTTGAGCCATTCCCGGCTCTTCGGGGACTTCGACATCCTCATAAACCGGGCCTGCTTCTCGCTGACTGACGGCATGGGGCGTTACCTCCTCTTCAATATTGACCGGCGCGGCCACTCGCGGCGGCTCAAGCCGGTTGGGACGCCTGAAATTCGGCTCCGGCCGTGCCATGGGCGCCAGCCGGGTTACGTCGATCCCCGATGTATCCGCCGCGAATTCCGGGGGGACCGGCTCGATTTTCCACCAGGGCGCCCGCGATGCACTGCCCGGCGTTCCGGGCGGCAGGTTCGCATCAATCGGCAACGATCCCGGCGGGCTGACTTCGCCCGTCAGTTGCGTCAGTGGTTCCTCCGCCCATCCAGATTTAAGCGCGTAATCCAGGCCCGGAACGGGCGCGGTCTCGCGCGACGCGAGGAATTCATCCGGCATGATCTGGCCGAGTCTGAGCGGCCTGAATTCCGGCAAGGGGCCCGGCGGCGGCGACGGCGGTTCCGGGGGCGCGTTCCACAGATCGAGCAACGATGTTCCCGGACGGGTCTCTGGCGTCAATATGTCAACCAAGCCGGGATCTTTTCTCACTTGCCCGACGCGCAACGGCTTTTGTTTACTTCTTGGTCGTAATACTTTCGTCCGCGTAAATTCATCACCCAAAAACACGTCTGGGCGCGTAGGTGCAGGGAGCAGACCCCGGATGGGCCGGATTTCTGGCGGCGGGGCCATAACCGGCACCCGCCCGCCGTAGGGCGTCAGCGCCGCGCCCAGCCCCGCGTTGACCCCGAAATCCACCGGATCAAACGGCCGCTCGCCTTCAAGCATCCGTTCCATCTCGCCCGCTCCGGCCATGATCCCGCCCCCCAGCGGACGCCGGAGCCACGGACTGGCGATCTTGCTGACCGGCATGAGCGCCCCACCGGTCGCCCCGCCCCATAACGCGCCGGGAAGCATTTCGCCCTCTTCGGCGTTGAGTGCTCCCCCGACGGCCATCGAGCCGATCAAACCCGCCGGGCCAGCGGCGATATAGGATGGCGCGGCCCCGCCGAAGCCGCCCAAGATCTGCTCGGCCCGCCCCAGAAGCTGGCCCCCAAGCGTCGGGGAAGGGCTGACAATTTCAGGCGCGGCCTCGCCGATCCCCCGCGCCGCCTCGTGCAAGCGCGACCCGGATTCCTTGAGCACTCCAAGACCCGGAACATTCCCGGCCAGTTGCGCGAGGTTCCCCCCCTGGCGCAAGATCGCCGATAGCGCCGGCAGGCCGATGTTGCCGACGGCTTCTGAAACGAAGTCGCTGGCGTTCCCCATCGGCTCCATAGGATTGACATAAGGATCAAGGTGGGAGTCTTCGGTGGGCAAGGCGGTTCCGGGCACTCCCGACTCCGCCAGCGCGACCGCCGCCGGTTTCGCATACAGCGAATCCATGAACGAGGCGCGCACGGCGCTTTTGCGATCGTCTTCGAGCGATTGGTAGTCCGGGTTCGCCGCGATCTTGCGCTCGAAATAGTTCCGGGCCACGCGCTCTTTGGTTTCGGCCGGTTGCGTCTGGAAGCTCGGATCAGAGAGAATATCGTTCCAGGCCATGCGCGGGGATTCCTTACTTGTCGAATTCGGCCCATTCTTCCTTGGCCGCGGCGGACGGGTCAAGGTTCGGGTCATCTGGATTGTTGGATTCCGCGATCATTCCGGCCTCCAGCCGCTTGCGGATGGCGGCGGCTTCGGCTTGAAGCGTCCGCGCTCGATTTTCCTTCCGAATCACGTATGCCTCATCAACAACAAGGTCCCCGCTTTTAGTCTTGACGACTTGGGTCTTGTGCTTTTTCCCCATCCGGTCCCGATAATATTGCGCTTCCTGGGCTAGTTTGGCGGCTTCCTTCTCTTTTTCATGGGCTTGTCCGAGTTGCAGATTATAAGTCGAGGACGGCAAAGCCCCCACTCCCGGCCGACGTAGCGCCTTTTCCGTTTGTGCTTTGATGAGTGAACTCCGAATCGGACGCAGTTCCTTCTCGGTCTCCATGCGCGCCCGGTCAGCCTCCATGTTCATCCCACGCGCGTCGATCTCGGACTGATACTGTTTGGGCCGCCAGGTCAGATCCATCCGCGACAGTTGATTCAGCAGATTGGTCCGCCCCAGGTCCGCTTCCTTGATCCGGGGCAGGTAATCATTTTCCAGCAACGTCTGATCCGTGTTCGCCCGCATTTGCTCCATGGTCGACCGCGTCAGGTAGTTCATGCGGTTGATGTCCGCCGCCTGGCCCTGGATCTGCGCCAGCTGCGCCCGCGCCCGCAAGCCGTCCAGCCACGCTTGGCGGTTCATCTGGTCTTGCTGCATCAGTTTTTGCTGAAGCGTCGGCCCATAGCCTTGCGACCCCAGCATGGCCGTCAGCACGTTGGACAGCCCGCCCATGAAGCCGCCGGGAAGTTGCGGCGGCGGCGGCATGGCCGGCATCGAGTAGTTCGGCAGAGGGATGGGTTTGAATTCAGGGGATGCTGGCATCCCCGGCGCCAACGGCATTTCAAGCGTATTCGGCGCGCGATAGACGCGCGGATCTTCCCATGGCGTTTCATTGTAGGCTGGCATGGTCGGTTGATCCCTTTCCTTGTTTTTTACATGAGCCCCAGCGACCCACCCGTGACGCCCCCGCCCCCGCCGAACAAGCCACCCCATCCGGCGTCATACATCGGGAACAATGGCCCGTTATACATCGGCGAGCCTTGGGGCAAGGCTAGCGCCCCCGCCTCTGACATTCCGCCGGGGGTCCAGCCCCCGGCTTGCGCCGTCATCATGTTCATCAGCGAGCGGTTTTGACCCGCCATCTGCTGCGCGCCGAGCATGTCGGCGACCGGTCCAAACATCTGGGCCAGGCCGCCCATCCCGCCTCCCCCGCCGCCTTGCTGTCCCAGGGCTAGGCCCACTTGATTTGGCGTAATCCCCGGCCAGCCCGGATTGTATTTGCCGCCCGGAATCAGATCTTTCGGTCGGACCTGCGGTTGTCCCCCGCCGCCGAACATCCCGCCGATTCCGCCGCCAAGACCGCCACCCAGAGAGGCCCCGATCATAGCCCCCGGAGGTCCGCCGAGCATGAACCCCAATCCTGCGCCCGCGGCCATCCCGCCCACTTGTCCCGCTGATTGCCCATTGAAACTCATTGCCCTGTCTCCTTTAATAGGTCTTCATGCTGAAAAGCTGCTTTAGCTGCGTCCGTGGATCGACTTGGCTGAAGTTGCCGCCCGTGCCGCTGAAGCCGCCCGGATTGCCGAAATACCCGGAATTTATCATAGGACCTTGATTCAACATGGCATTCATTTGTTGAAAATTATCCATTGGGCGCAGTTGATTTGGCGCACCTTGTTGATCTTGATCTCCACTAGCCATTCCCAGAGCCATATCACCAAAAACATTAATGAGTGCGCTATCAGGTATAATCTTCCCCACGCCACTACCAAGAGAACTTCCGAACGGAGATAGGCTTTCTGTTATGTTGCCAAGGAAGCTCATGTTGTTATTTCTCCTATTTCATCCTGAACTTGGCGTAAACGTCCGGGAACATGTCCTTGATCTGTTCCTCCGTCGGATTCGGCCCCAATTGAGCCAATTGCGCCGGTTTTAATTTCTTGATCAGCGCATTGAGCCGGTAAGTCTGCGCGGCGTCCTTCGAGTAGCCGAAGTTCGGCCGGAAAAGTTCCGAATAGCTGATCTCGGGCGGCGTCCCGGTCTCAAAATTGGGCAGAGAAATCCGGCTGGCCTTGTCATTCCAGAAATTCGTTCTTTTTTGCCACATGTCAACCGCATCGAGTAGAGACTCATATTCAGCATCTTGGCGCGTCCGCGCCTTGGCGAAATCTTTTCCCTTTGCGGCCTTCGTCGTAAGCTGGGCGCCATACTGTTGCAGGTAATTATTAGCCGCTTGCTGCGCGGCGATAAGTCCCTGATTAGCCTGGTCCGCCTGGGTCAGATAAATCTTGCTCCGCCCCTCGGCTTCCTGGCTGCTGGACTTCAACCGGTCCATTGTTGCCTGCTCTCCGAACATTTCGCGCTGCTGTTGCTGCGTCAACTCATTCTGGCGGATGTTGCCCAGCGTCCCCATGAAGGCATTGCCCTTTTCCATTCCGGCAACCTGCGCTTCCAGATTTGCCTTCGCCAGCGCTCCCGCGTTCGCATCGTTCATCTGCTGGCCGAAAAGCGCTCCGATGTTGGGGCCGACCTCCCCCCGCGCGCGACTGGCCGCGCCGATCCCGGCCATGGCCTGCCGCTGGCCCGTCATCAGGTTTTGCTTGCCCATCGTATACAAGCCCTGAAGCTGTCGCGGGCTGAACGCCTGCGGCAACCCGCCGCCTTGTCGCAACAGTTGAGACATGCCTTGGGTCGTGGCCCGCGTCATCCGGCCGGGGTCGTAATTGCCGCTGAACGGCGACCAGCCGGGGGCGACCTTGTATGGGTTCCAGGCCCAAGCCTCTTCCAAAGGGGTCTGCGCCGCCGCTGGGGTTGTCTTGATCTGTGCTACCATGTTCATGTCTCCTTAAACCTTGGTCATCATGCCGATCTTTCCATGTGCGGCGCCGCGACTGGAACGACGATTCGACCGCGCTCATCAACCATCCCCGATCCGTAAAGCTGGACCTCAATGTCATGCATATTCGTCAGCACATCCAGCGAGTGCCCCGGAGTCCCATCGGCGTAGATCTCCTCGAACGACTGGACCGTTTGGTTCCGCCAGGGGCAATAAGGCGCGCGGTCATTCCACATGCGGACAAGTTCCGCAAAGCACTGAGTCAGGCCCAGCGGGAACGCGCGCCAGGGAATCATCTTCCCGATTTCCGGTCCGGTCGTCGCCGCCAACCAAATCGGGGTGACGCCGGGAAACAGCGCCCAGGAACCGTCATCGGTCTGCACGCCGGCCTTGATCCCCAAACAATTGTTGCCCCGCGCGATCAGCGCGTTTTTGGCGTTCCAACCGCACTCCTGCGCGGCCTTCGCCAGCGCCCAGCGCACCAGCCAGCCGTGTTGAACGCCGATGGCATCAACCGCGTGTGGCAGGAGCAGTTGCAGGAATTCGAGTTTATCTTTCATGCTGGATCTTCTTTATTGCCCTCCCCGGATAATTGTTGACGCCGGCAAGAGTCTCGATCAGCGCCCATGCCGGCGTCAAGTCCTGTGGTCATAACATTCATTGATTTTCCACCCGTTCTAGCCAGTCGGCCAGGCTCATGTAGCCCCCGCGCGCCGAGTGATAAAAAGGCTTGGCGACCAGCGGTTGCGTGTAAGTGTTGTTCGTGTAATGGTCATCCCACGCGCCCGCCGGCAGCCCCGTCACGTGAATAAAGCAACGCGCCGGGCCGGTGATGATGTTGCCAGTCACCCGCGCCCGCACCCCGCCTACGGAGCAATACAAATAGATCGCGTCCGGGATCGTTCCGGCCCGCCCCGCCGCGCTGATCCGGTTGCCGGTGACCTCAATTGGATCACGGATGTTCGACCGAATCCCGCTATCGTCCACGCCGTCGATCACGTTGTCCTTGATGACAACCCCCGCGCGCCAGCCGGCGGCCGGCAAATCATTGGCAGGGTCATTACTTCCGCTTATCCAAATCCCCGACCGCGAATCGCGGATCTGGTTTCCGATGATCTGAATATCGGTCATTTTGCGTTTCGAGCTTGCCCAACAAACAATGGCATTGCCCGCGCGTTCAATATGGTTGCCCAGAACCCTGTGCCCCTGGCCCCCTTGGATGCCCACGGCGTGGCCGTCAATGTCACCCACCCCGATGTCCTTAAACGAGCAGCCGGCCACGGTCAGGTGATCGGGCGATCCGGCCGCATCCTGGATCGAGTAAACTGCGTTCGGCATGTCTCGAAACGAGCAGCCCAGGACACGCCAGTCGTCGGCCCCGGCGTGGGGTTCGATCATTCGCGGCCAACTCAGGATTCCATCAAAAACGCAGTTCTCAAACGTGACATTCTTCGCCTTGGCCCGGAGCAATTGGCAGTGGTCAAAAGTGATCCCGCTGAAAGTCAACCCATCCCGGCCATCGAAAGTGAAGGCCCAGCCCTTGAGCGTGGCCGGGTCAGCAGGCCAGTTCGAGCGGATACTGCCCGCCGCGCCGATCTTCCACACGCGCGGCCAGACAGCCGCCGCCTCATGCAGGCCGGAGACAAGCAGCGTATCACTGGTCTGCATTTGCGTCCAGCCGACCTTATGCAGGCCCGGCCAAGCGTCCGCATAGGTTTCGCCGTTGCCCAGCCCGTAGGGACCAGGAGCGGGGCGGACGTGGAAGTCCCTGGCCCCGGCCCCAACCACCAGCAGAGTTAAAATCCCGATGATTCCCATGCTTCTCATTTTTCCCATCCCTCCCATCCTTCCACTCGCCAATAGGGTGCCGCCTCCTCGACCCCCTGCCCCACGACCGGCAGAACAAAAAGAATATACGGAAGCAGGAAAACCCTGGTCTCATTCACCCGGCAGAAGATCAGGTTGACGATCATCCACGCCGGCGCGACCATCCAAAACCAACGCTTCAAAAGCGGGGGCCATTTGCGCCAGAAAACCAAAGCCAGGGCCGGCATGACCATCCAGGTCGCCGCATGGTTGATCCAGGTCGCTTCGCGCATGATATTGGCCACCGGATAATTCAGCGGGCCGATCGAATCGGTCAGGCGTAGGCATCCCAGCGTGTGAGCATTCACGCCGACCCAGACCGCCAACCAAAGCGCGATGGCGCCCAAGTGGCGCCAACCCAGCGCCAGCATCATCACCGGGATCACGATGCTCGTTTCCCGATTGGCGGCCATGAACGGGATCAGGATCAACGGGATTGTCGTTTTGCCCCTGACCAGCATTCCGGCGGCAATCAGGCACATAATCAGTTCCGCGTGCAGGTTTAAATAGAGCGCCGCGTCACGGCAGCAGGTCAGGTAGGCCCAGCCGATCGTGCAGCACAGCAGAACCGTCATCGCTCGGCCAATTCGCCAGACGCGAAGATACCAAGCCGCCGCCAGGATCACCCCGGCCTCCGTGAACACCCGCAGAATGCAGATGAGCAGCGTTAGCCCCGACCCTTCGCGCCCCCCGATGTCCGGCGGCTTGATGACTCGATAAAGCCCCTCGACGATCCATTCGCATAAAGGCCGTTGCGCCCAGGGTATCCCCGCCGTGCCGTTCAGCGCCGAATAATGATGGTGCATGGTCAAGCCCCGGGCATACCCCGGCGCGATCCGGTGCAGTTGTTGAACGTCGGTCCATGTGCCGACCGCCCCGGCCATTAGCGCCAGCGCCGCGAGGATCGTGATGAATGCCGGCTTCGTCACGCCAAACTCCAATAAAATCCTAAAATGAAAGCCGAACCATAAAGGATCAGCGAACCGCCGATCACGACAACTTTTACCGAGATTTCCATAGCCTACCCCTTATTTCCCCGCTGCCTTGGCCGTGTAAATCGACCCGACGACGGCCAGCATGTCCTTCAACATTTCAAGCTGATCGGAACCGTCCTCTTTGGTGTTATGAGTAAACGTCCCCGACTTGGTGATTTTCGCCGATTGCTCGCGGCTGACCAGCGGCGCGCCAATGGCCGTATACTCCATCCCGTCTTTAGTCACGATGTGGGTGTAAGTGCAGCCGGTCAGCGCGAAAAGTAGAAGAATCGCGATTGCGCTTTTCATTATTTAAGTGCCCCTTTGAAGAGGTTCCATGCCAATAAAAGCAACGTGCCGACATTCAGCGCCATCGTAGTGAAAACCCCCACCAGTATAGCTCGCTTCATCTGATATGCTTCCCACATCAAAATAACCTTCCTGTTTATTCCCACATCGCCGTTGCCGAACATGACTTTGTGGAGATCTCCCACGCGTTCGTCAATCCGCGCGATTTCAGCTTCTTTCGTGCAGGGAGTTGTCATTTCATCTCTCATTCTAGTTTGAAGGTGGTTGGATCTTGCTGATCGCGTCGCGCATGAAGATCGTCACGATCCCGCCGGCGATGGTCTGAATCCCAGTGGCCATGTCGCCCGCCACAATCAGGCCAATGCCGGTCGCGATGATCGCCAGGCCCGTCCAGAAGGACTTGGTTTTGAAAGTGCTGCTATTCATTGCTCGTTTCTCCCTTTCGTTTTTTACCTTACGGCGCGATGATTCCAGCCTGATCCTCAATCTTCTTGGTTTGGATCTCGGCCTCAGCCGCGAAATTGGTCCTGATCTGCCCCAGCGCCCGCGTCAACGCCAGACCCACGGCCGCGTTGTAGAGCGCCCGGTATTCGCGCTTCTGCTTGGCGGTCCCCGTCGAGATCACGTCATTGAACGCCGCCCGCAGGAGCCTGGCCCCGTCCAGGCCGGGCAGGTTCACGAACACGCCAGGCGCGGCGGTCAGCGGCACCCAGCGCGCGGCCTTGCCCGTCAGCGTTCCCGCGATGAGGTCCGCGCGCTCCTGAGTGTTTAAAATGACTTGCAGCCGCGCCCCATCCAATATCACAAATATGTGATAATAAGCGGCATCCGGGTCCAGGTCCGTCATTTTGAGCATGACCGGTTCCTGGGGACTGGCCGTCTTCGTCCGGCTCGTCGTCGTCGTCCCCTGGTTATCCACGGCCAGGAGGCCCAACGTGGCCGTCGTACTCACCGTAACGCTTACGGTAAAGCCCCGATAGCCTGGCTGAACACTGATCCCCGTGATTTCGCCCGCCGAGGCCGTCGCCGCCAAGATAAGCGCCAGGATGCAGAAAAACACGATACGCATAAAAGATCCTTTCAAACTCTACGATCCTACAGACATTATTTTCGCTTGGCAATGCCAAGTGATATTCGACCCCGCCGCACCGGTGACTTGAACTTGAATCGATATTCCATCGGTCGTCGTCGATGCCGTCCAGCCCGCCGTGCTTTCGGCAACCACGGTCAGGCTGTCGCTCCCGATCTGCGTCACCGAACCGCCGAAGGGATAAGCATAGACCGCGCGCAGGATGTAGAATGCCCCCTGATCGGCGGGCGCGTTCGTCGAACGCGACCAGATTGTCGCCTCAATCGCCGTCGTCTTGTCCGTCGAAGCACCAATGTCGGCGATCGTCGCCGGGGTCGCATTCGTGGTCGCCAAGCGATACAAACGCTGATCCACCGTCGGATCATCATTGGTTGCCGAGACATACTGAAGAACCACGCCATTTAGAACAACCCTGCCCGTGCCGTTGGGACTCGCATTAATATCCCCGTTGGTATTGGTGCTGCTCAGTGTGTTGGCGTCCAGCCGCAAATTGTCCACATTCACCTGCGTTGCCGTGAACACCCCGGCCGCGTCGATCCGCTCCGTTCCCGCCCCGGCCCCGGTGTTGATTCCTGTCGTGCCGTTGAGCGTCGTGCCGGTGATCGTGCCATCGGCCACGATGTTGTTGTCCCCAGCATCGGAGTCCCCGCCAACATGCAACCCGCCGTTAATCGCCAGCTTGGACAGTTGACCCACTGTTCCAATTCCTAAATTGCCGGACGCATTAAGCGACATCAAGGTCGTCGGCGTTACTGTTGCGCCGGCTGTCGTTGCGCCAGTGGTGTTATAAAACTTTATGAGATTGGTTGCGTTGTCGAAATACAAACCTTTATAACCGAGGCTTCCATGCGTTTTTGGAGTATAAACCACATCCGAGGCCCCCACGTGTTTTACCGCCAAATTCATCCCAAACATGCCCTGACCATAAAAGTTGTCGCCGGAAAGAAAGTTCCAAGCGGATAGCGCGATCAGACCGTTATCATTGACCCCCGTGCCAACGCCGCCGCCGACTTGCAGGTTGCCATAGATTTGCGCGGTCGCCGTCCCTGGATGCGTCCCATAAATTTGCGGAGTGCAATTAATGCCCACGAATCCACTTGTGGAATTAATCGTTACAATATGCGTTGCGTTGTCGGCCTTGTTAATATAGAGCGCCGTCGTCGAATCCGCGCTCGGATAAATCCCGCCCCCACCCGTGAGTTTCAGGTTCGCAAACTGTGGACTTCCCGTTGTCGAGTAGTCCTGACTGATCGTCGCGTCTCCCGCAAGCTTGAGCGCCCGCGATTGATTGACAAGATCGAACGACAAGGTTCTTCCGAATGTCAACGCCGTGCTCGAATTGGCCGCCAGGGTAACATCGTAGGCCGCCGAAGAATCGCGCACCGCCAAACCCGTCAGTCCCGCCGCCGTCCCGCCGGTGATCGCCACGGCAGATGCCGCTTGCGTCGCCATCGTTCCAAGCCCAAGACTTGTTCTCCCGGTGGCGGCCACCAGATTCGTGCTCCCGCCGTCCCATTGCCACTTGTTAGCGATGAGCACATACAGCCCGGCATGGTTGCCCCAACCGTAGGCCGTGTTCCAGTTCGCGCTGTTATCCGTGATCGCACTGTAATTGCCTGCGCCGTCACATTTCATCAGGCCATTGAGCGCGTCCAGCGTCGTCTTGAAGGCGATGGGAACATAATCGGCTTCCAGCGCCAAATCGTCCAGGTCCGTGCCGGAAGCCTTGAATCCATAACCCGGCAAGGAGGAATCACGCACCACAACCGGCAGGGCTAGGGTTTCAGGGCAGAGGAGTGCCGCCGTCCAGGTCAGGACGCATGTGCAAATGGTGCAAACCGTTTTGCGCATCGTAACTGATCCTCCTTCCTGTTTTTTGCAACCACCAGCCAGATGTCGCTGGCGCGGTCGTCAGGATGCCTCCATTACGACCCAGATAAACTTCCTCGATTCCGGCGTGCGCCGCATCCCCCAGAGTCAGCCACAGATCAGCCTCCGGCGCCCATTCGACGGTATCGGCTGACAATACCCGCACGACAATCCCATGAGCGCGCCCGGCGCCGTTCGCCGTGGATGCGTCGGCCAAGCGGACCATTCCTTCCGAGGTTGCCTGAATAAGCGCCCCGAAGCGGATGGGGCTTGAGCAGCGGCCCGTGAACGTGATCGGCGCGTTATACGTCTGGCCGAACTTGGCCCGCGCTCCGCGCACCAGATATTCGTCGAGCATTCGCTTGAGTTCTTCAAAATCCCTGGCCTCCGAGAACTTGACGATCCGCTTGCCCATGTTATTGCCGCTTGCGCTGCTCCTCTTCGCCGATCAATTGGTAGCGCGGCACTTCGACCGTCCGCCGCAGGTCTTGCGTCGAGTCCACGCCGGACGTGCTTGCCGCCAGGATCTCGACCGAATGATAGCGCCCCATCGCCGCCGGCATCGGGACGTTGAGCGTCTGCGTCAGGTCCGTGTCCGTAACCGTGATGGTCCGCTGATTGCCCGCCGCCAAGTCATCCTCATCGCGCACCGGAAAATTGTTCCACCAGTGCGTGACGCTCAGGTTGAGGCTTGCCCCCGGAAGAATCAACCCCAGGAGTCGCAACATGGACAGCGCGTAGGGCAACCCGTCCGGCCGCGACACCCAGCCGCCGCGCCAGGTCCAGTTGAATGCCGCCGCCGTGTCCGTCGCCGCTCCCAGGTCCAGGAACACCGCATCGGCCGCGCTCTGTGTCCGCGCCGTCGGGTCCAGGAGTCTTTTCACGCGCCCCTGATAGGCGTCCCCCGCCAGCACAACCCCCTGGCCGTTCGCATCGCCATATTCGAGCAGATTGCTTGTCACCGCCTGCCCGTCGAAAAGCCATAAACCATACTGCGGGCGAAGCGAAATCAGCCCCCAATGGCTTGCCGTCCCGTCGATTGTGATGTTGGCGAAAATGTAGCCGTCGTGCGCCCGCGAGTAGCACATGACCACATTTGGATTGTCCGCAAGCGCCATCCAGCGCCCGCCCTTGCTGAACAGGTTCACGTTGAGATCGAAGGCGATGGATTCCAGTCCGGCGGTCGTGGCCCGGATCGGCCCCTCCTCGCCCCAATAAACGATGGCCCCGGCCTGATCCTTGATGATCGAGCGCGGCGCGATGGCCCCCGTTCGCCCATAATCAACCCGCAACTCATAGGTCGATGGATTGGCGGGATCGTCAACGCCGTTCAGGTTTACCACGCAATCATTGAAGATGATCGACAAGCGCTCTTGACTGGCCCTCAGCCCTTCCAGTTGGCTCCCCTCGTCCAGCGTGGCCGCGAGCAGCATCCGGTCTGCCAGGTTGATGCTTTCCGGGAAAGCGATGGGAATATTCCCGATGAACAAGTTGTGATAAGACGTGGGCCAGATCCGGTCATTGTGTCCCACGCAATAAAAATCCGTCGTCTCGGCGACATTCGCGGCCAGGTCCACGTCCAGGTAGGCTACCTGTGGATTCTGAATGTCATAAATTTCGCCCAGATATCTGCCGGCCACGTAAAGCGAAGTATGCAAGTGCGAATCGTCCCAAAGGACCGTGCCACTGATGACCGCCTTGGTATAGGTTCCCCCGCGCCAAGCCTGCCCGATGGTCAGCGCTACCGACGATCCGGTGAAGTCGATATGCCGCCGCGCCCCGCCCAGCCAGAGCTTTTCTCCGTATTTCTCGATATATTTGACCGCCGGGGGAACCTCAAAGTATGGGTCCGCCACGGTCATATTAAATCCCTGGGCCAGAACATTGTTCGATTCGTCGAATTTAAGCGCCGTGCCGTAGATCATCTCTTCGATGCTCACCGTGTCGATCGAAATCGCATCGCCGTTGGCCGTGGTCCGACACGCGAAGCCAACCCGCCAGCCAGTCGTGGACTGATACCCCGCCTGCACGGAAAACGAATAAGCGCCGTTCGCGCTTTTCCAATCCACGATCCCCGTGTCGGTCAGATTGTATTTGTACGCTGTCTGGCCGTGCACGCCGTTCTCGCGCTTGTAACCCAGAAATGGGGCCACCCGGGCATTGCCCGTCAGTCCGCTCACCGTGAATCGCACCCGGTAACGCAAGCCCGGTTTCAGGGCAAACGACTGGAAAATCGTCTTAATCTTGGTGATGTCCGTTGTTGACGCGAAGGTCGCCTTGCTCGATCCAATCGTCCAGCCTGTATCCTTGATCCAATCCGTATCCGTGGCAAAACCCGAATTCGTGAATTTGTCCCCCTGCAAGCACTCCCAGATATTAAAGTCGGCTTGCTTGGAATTAAGATATACGTAACCCTCTGCTTTGCTGTCCGGGTCCGTTCCGTCCGAAAGCCGCACATAAACCGTGCTGTAACCCAAGCTGTCATTGTCTCCATAAGCCCATTGTCCGGCAGCTAAGGAGCCTAATGTTCCGGCCGCTGCGGACTCATTATTAATCCAGAGCAGGCGCGGCAGGGCTAAACTGGGGTTCGTTCCCGCCGCCAGGCGGACATAATATTCAGCCGTTCCCGATCCGCTCACGGTCCAGGCATACGTGGCGCTACGCAGGTTCGTGCCATTATTAGTGACATCCAATACCATATCCGGCCAGATGCACATTTTGCCGTCCAATTCGCCCCAACGCACGGCTACGATGATCTTATCGATGTCCTGGCCGGCCGGATCGTCGCGCGGATAATCAAAATCATAAATCGCCAACGGCCGCGCGTTGGCGCCGGTCGAAAAATTACGAGGGGGAGAAAGCCGCGAGCAGGTAACTCGCTTACTCGAATAATAGGCATAGGCCACGGAAAGAGTCTGGTTCGCAGTCAGTTTGGCGGTGCCGTTGGCGTCCAGCGCCGTGATTTCAATTACCTCGATTTGCCGGTAATTCGCCGGCGAAGCATAATTTCCGGGAGAAAGAATATCGCAACCCGCGCTGGTGTTCGTGGTGAAGATCGCAATCCCCACTGTGCCGTCACTGCCGGCCACGACCGTATCCGTGTATTCCCCGTTCGTGCTGTGCCAAGTAACTTCCTCGCCGTTGCTGTCTACGGCAACCTTGGGTGTGCCATTTTCCTGAGCGCCCGCAAACGCTGTCACCAGTGTTCCGGTCCCCGTGATGTTAGCAACGGCATACGTGATCTTGTAGCGGTTTCCCTCGATCACCTTCCCGCGTTGATACAACTTCCGCGTCTGGTCATCGGCCGATGTCGCCGTGAACGTATACTTGTTGGTGTTATAGGCCCATTCCGCAGTTTCCTTGATCCATTCCGCGTCGCTTGAACATGCTCCGTTGTTGATGTAATTGTCCCACTGAAACCCGATCTTGGGCGCTGTCGTCGGCGGCTTGATCCCCGCGTCATAAACCTTCAGCCGGTTATCCGAGTGCCCGGCCATGACCACCAGCGGCCGGCGGTCCTCATAAGTTAAAAAAAACTTGTTTCCGAACTGAACCCCGCCGGTCGGCTTCGCGCTCCCCACTCCGATGTTGCGCAGGATGGCCGTCATGAGCGTGAAAACCCCTTAATAGTGGTCGGCCTGAAAGACTGAGGCGAAGGCCCCTCCCCGAATGCGCGAACCAGCGGCGACGGTCCCCGTGGAGACCGTGCGCTTGGTGATGTAGGTCAAGTCCTTGTCATACCAGAACAGCCGCGTTTTGCTGGCGTCGTGGTCTTCGACGATCAGGCAGTTGCCCGTCCAGACCGGGTTCATGATGTGCGTGGCCGCCGCCGTGCCGTAGCCGTCGCCAAGGTTATTTGAATTGTAAGCCACGCTCGCCACGGGCGTGGACAAGTCCCAATGCGCGTATTTCTCGATCAGGTTTGTGTTGCTCCCGGTCAACCCGCCGGTCCCAACGACGTAAATATAGCCGTATTGGTCCACGCACATCCCGTGCGCCCGGTAGCTTCCAGGGGTATTGGTCAAGGCAATTTGACCGTTCGACAACAGGGCGACGACGGCCAATCGCGGGTTCGTGATCGCTTTGTGGATCGTCGGCGCGGCCACGTAATCGCCCATCAGCAAGACCGCGTTCCAAGCCATTCCCGGCAAGCTACGCGCCACCAGGATGGTATCGGGTCGCGCCGACCAGGTGACGGTTGTTCCGGCCACGGCGCCCGAGTAAGTCGTCCCAGGATACGAATCCGCCAGATACTCCACGCCGAGCAGCTTCATTACCGTGTTGGATGTCCCCGTAACCACTAATTTCTGGTCAAGGCTTTGCCGGACGATGATGAATTGCTCTTGGCCGGAGGTCGTGCCGCCTTTTCCAATCAGAAAGATCAACTCGGATGTCTGCGGCAGCGGAGAAATATCGCAAATGATGTTGCTATCGCCTATCGTTGCCACTTGAGCCGTGAAATCGGTTGGCGTAATCCAATATCTTTGAACTCCACCCACGATAAAAGTTCCCTGTCGGACCCCATACGCCAGTCCATTCCACCAAACCAAAAATCCGCTTCTGCCGGATTGCATGGGCGCAAGGCCGAAAAGGACTGATGCGGCATGCCCCGCCGTAGGCACAGTGTAGAAACTCGAAGAAAAAGTGAATCCCAAGCCAGACAGCGCCACGGGACTGGAACTCAGATCGATCCCATTGACCCCTAAAATTGTTTCTGCTGTCGCCGCGTTAAGATAAATCCAAGCTTGAAACGCATTGCCTTTGGTGTATTTCGTCACTGAGCCATCAACGTTCGTAAAATTGAACGGGGCGATGATTGTTGATCCCAATGGAAAAAGCTGATGAGTGATCGTGCCCGATGTGTAGACCGCCGTGTCCGCCGCTCTATCGATCAGTTTGAGCGCGTAGGAATATTCCGTCCCATCTGGATAACTGCCATATAGTCCCGCCTGCGTCAGATAGCCCGCAACCGCCGCGTAGTCGTCCGCAATCCGGTCCGGCCTGAAGGCATACAGTCCCTCAATGGTCTGCGTCATGTTCAAGGTTCCCGCCGCATGGGTATTGTTCCCGCAAACCAGCATGATTCCTTGGCCCAAATCCGCCGGCAACGCGTCGGCGTAAATCACCCGCCCCAGACTGTTGCCCTGGTAATGCCCGACCAGACTCGTCCCCTCGCGTGGAACGAATCCGCGCGACGAGCCCGGGCGCACGTTCTTCAGGCGAAACGCGCCTGATCCCAACCCGTCAGGCGGCAGGTCCGTCACCAATCCCTGAAAGGAAGTTTTTTCGTCAACCGGCATCCTTCTCTTTCAGTTTTCCGGCAGGTTTGGAGGGCTTCTCCTGCGGCTTCTCGCCAAAGAGCGCGAAGCTGATTGCTTCAACCGGCTTGCCATCCTTCAAGCCGGTAATCGAGAGTGCCGCGACATCCAACCCGAAGTTCCGCTTGATCTTATCCGCGTAAGGCGCGACCAGTCCGCGAATGCAGTTCACGATCTTCTTCTGTGATTCGATCATCTTTGATTCACCTTTCATTTGCTTAGCAAGCTTTCTTGCCCTTCATTTTCATGGGCATCTTGCCTTTGATCGGCATTTTACCCTTCATCGGCATCTTGCCCTTCATCGGCATTTCAGACTCCGATTTCTTGTCGTTGTAGAGTTGCGTTCCGGCGCTGCTCGTGTAACGTGGCATAATTCCCGTCTCCTTTTCTAATTGAGTTGTTTTTCTACCTGTCCAGCGAACGCGATAGCTGCTATTTCAACCATTCCCCCCGGCCAGGATATAAACCGTCGGCATGTAGGTCGTGCTCGTGCTGGCCGTGCCCACGCTCATCTTGACCCGAAGATAACGCCCAAGCTGCACGCTGGCCGTCCGCAAGACGCTTTTGCGTTCGCGGAAGGCTACCGTGTTTACCTGCGTGAATGTTATCAGCGTATCGTAATTCGTGCCGTCCATGCTTGACTCGATCAGCACATCCATGACCGGGGTGTTATTAGTAACACTGGGAGCCGCCCCGGAAAGTTGCACCTCGATCCAGTTGCAACCCGCCAGATCCGGCCCCGGTAAATTCGCATCCGCGATAAAGTAACCATAGGTCACATCGGCGCTGCCCACGCCCGTGGCCGTGAAGATTGCGGAACTCTGGAAGTATTCATTCATGGCTTGGCGACTCCTATCCAAACAAAATTTTCGCGTAGGCGGCCACGATCAAGACGGCCCACAGTAACGCGAGATCATATCAGGAATTATCATTTCGCCAGGTGTGCAACCCGATCGCGGTGTATTCCGCGATCCCCGCTTCGGTCGGTGGCGTCGGCAAGACCCATGTGGTCGATGACGTTTGCTGAAGGATGCAGACGCCAACGGCTACTGAATTCAGGCCATGGAGATATTTTTTAGCCGCCGTGCCCCCATTGATCGTAACCGTTGACGGGGCCTGAATTACCAAGTCCGCCCCCGATGTCACATCCTCGTCCGAGAAGGTGATCCGGCAACCGTCATAATTCGCCGAGGCCGCCGGCAGTGTTACCGTGATCGTGGTGTCATTCTGCGCCGCCGCCAGGCGGATGATGGGGCACTGACGCACCTGCGCCGCCGACAGCGTCGTATTAGTGGTAATGGTGATGATCGGGTTGGCCCCGCCGTAAAGCACGGCATAGGGTTCGGTCGTGGTGCCCAGGTTCAGCCCTGCCGAGTCGTTAGGCGCCAGAGCCGCGCCGGTCAAGACCAACTCATCCGTCGGCGCGCCGGAACTCGCAGTCTGCACCGACAAAATCAACTTGGAATCCAACGTCGTGCTTGTGATGTCCGTGCCCACGACCCGGATTTTTCCGAAATCGCGGTAAGCCGGAGTCGCGTTGTCATCCTTCATCCAAAAGGAGAGCACCAGATTATCATTGTCTGACGTGGACGCATTCGATGACCGAAGTTGAAAATCTCCCAATTCCACGGCGTCTTCGTCAAAGGTCAGCGCAAATGCGCCATCCGTGGCGTTGGAAAGCACTTCGTCGTTCTCGAATGTGACATGGGTGGTCCCCACGGTGAACCCCTCGCCCGTCACCGTGCCGCCCGACGTAATGTTGCCCCAAGAAGCAATAGCGCCCAGCGTGGCTTGCGGATATGCCGCAGGCGAAAAATCGGTTCCTGAAAGCGTATATTTCTTGGCCGGGGTTGAAGTTCCCGCCGTCTGCAAGTAAAAGTCATACTTGCTGTCCAGCGTGGTGGAAGTAATGTCGGTGTGAACACAGTCGATGTAGCCGAAATGCGTCTTCCCGGCCGTCACGTTATCATTCCAACCCCAGAAGTCAATCCGGTTGTAGTCATTGTCCGCCGGCGAAGTGCCGGTCGAACCCAGACCCAGAATGGTGGCCGCGGCCGTCGCCGTATTGCTGATTACGTCCACTTGGCCGTTCGTGGCGTTGCTGATTTTTTCCCCGTTCTCAAGGATCAGATCACCGGCATAAGACGACGGCTGGGTGAACGCGCCAGTCACTTGCAGAGTGCCATTGATGACCGTGTTGCCGACTTGGACGGGCCCATAGGTCGAGTTATCGCCGCTGATCTGCAAGGTTGAGATTCCGCCCGAGCTCCACGCATTGCTGAAGTAGCTCCACTCCGTGGCCCAAGCCGCGCGCCCTTGCACGAACGCGAAAAACAGGATCGCCAAGAGCAAGGTCTTCATCTTTTTCATTTGCGTCATTCCTCCCTTAAAAATTATCAATCCCAGGTCGAACCCGTGAACAAGGCCGCTTCATCCATCATCCGAATGCCGGCGCGATTGGTGGGATAATGATCCGTCAACGACTCCTGAACCACGCGCATTCCCATGGCATAACGCTCCATCAGCGATGCCGCGAGACTCAGGTCTTTCGGGGCCGCGATGTCGGCCGCCACCCGCAAGGCCAGCACATATTGCCAGCGCGAAGGAACCTCCCCAATTGTCACGGATGTCGGCGTTCCGATATTCGCAACCGTAATTGCCGTCGGCGCGGCCCGATACTCCACCGTCAACGTGTATGTCCCGGCGGGCATGGGATACAGCACAATCTGCGAAGCCGTGGCATTAAATCCCCAACTCAAGGGTTGGGTCCAGGTTTGTTCGCCGTTGATCCAGGAAAGCGGCAAATTGCGAACCTGATCCGCTGAAAGGTAAGTCAGGTCCTTGAGGTCATACGACGCATCGGCCCCGGAATCGGCGTAATATATCCGTCGAATGTCCAGGGCGCGCGTGGTGGCGGGAATCGAATAACTCTGCGTCCCCGCCACCATCGCCAAGCTCGCCGTTGTTAATCCAAGAATCGGATTGGCATCAAGGAATTCCTCGATGGCTCGATTAACGATCTCGGCCATGCGCGTCGTCTGCGCCGTCGAATCGCTTCCCAGGTGGGCATAGTTTCCGCCGAACTGCGAGTAGATCCCCGCCTCATTCAGCAGATTCAGCAGGTTTGTCCCACTGCCATAACCGCCGTAACTCAAGGTCGTCATTTTTCCCCAACCTCGGCTTACGTCACCTTCAGCAGACTGTGCAATGCCAGGGCGCCGTGGGCAATCGAAAAGTCCACACTGACACACTCATTGCCCGTGCGCGGATTCCGATTGTTGGGGCCGCTCTCAACTTCGTCATTCCAGCCAATGAAGGCGTCCAGGGTGCCTTCGCTGGCATCGGTCTGGCCGAACCAGGCCGTCGTGTCCACCAGCAACGGATGCACCCAATAGCCGCCGGGCGCAAACCTTTTGCCCACGTTGACCGCGTTGTTGTTTGTCGTCGGCTCAAGCGCGGAGTTAAACAGTTTGACCGCTTTTGTCTCCAGGTCCGCAGGAATAATGACGTTCTGCAACCTGACGCCCGTGGCGTATCCCGTATTGTCTTTTCCACGGGTCAGGTATGTGCGGATGGTCCCAAGCCCCGTCTCGGTCAAATCATCCGAGGCCGCCGAAAGATTGCGCCATGTTCCGCCGCCCGTCTTGTTCGTGTGGGCCGCATGAAACAGTGTCAACCCGTCGCCGCCCAAGGTGTTAATCATGTTGTGCAAACCCGCTTGCGGCAACCCGGTTGACAGGTCGCCGAACTCCAAGTAGTTTGCGAAAATAATTTCCCGCGTCTTGACCGGCGCGAATTTGAGTTGGGCCAGCAGTTTGTTAATCAGATCGGTCAGCCCAAACTTACGCATGGGCTTGGTAATATCGATCAGGGCGGCCCACGGCGTCTGGGTGTAACTCTGCCGCCAACCCTCGTTCATTGTTTTTTCGGGTCGGGCGGCGCCTTCCGGCCAAATCTCCGCCGCGCCCATGTTCTCAATGTCCTGAACGTACTGGACCTGTTTCTTGGTCGTTTGGAAGTTGACGAACTTCCTGGCGTAGCTTTTCTTGTCCAGGAGTGACTGCGCGATTTGAACCTTCTTCGACGCCTCGTTCAGGTAACTGTTAAACTGCCCGGTTGTCATTGGCATGATTCATTTTTCCTTTCTTTCGATTTGGCGGCCGGGCCGAGTTACTGGCTCTGCTCCGCAGTGATGAACTTGAACAGGAATTGCCTCGGATTCGCCAGGGTGGTGGCGCTATACGGCGGATTGTCGGCGGCGCCGGATGGACCCAGAAGCTGGATCGTCATTTGTGCCGGATTGGTGGCACTTGCGGCAACGGTGCTCGAATCGATCAGGATCGATCCCGTAGGGGTCGCAAAGGGGCCGTCCACGGTGGCGATCTGCACGCCCGCGGGAGCGGTGATGATGAACGTGGCATAGGTTACCGCGCCCGAACCGCTATTCGCCTCGGTGATCGGCGTGGTATCCGCATCCTCGCTGGCAATCCACGTGACTCCACCGACCGGAATGGCATCGGCATAATATGCCGCCGCATCCAACTCGGTTGCCGTCACATATTGCAGCGGCAGTTTTTTCATGTTGGCGTCGTAGATCACCTTGACCTGATAACCCGCCGAGGCCGAATTGGCGACAATCGCATCTTGGCCATATGTATCAGCCAGGGTGAAGATACCCGGCCAGATGCCCGTCTGGTGCGTATCGTCCGGGTGAAACTTAATCCGCGCCATCCGTACGCCATTGACTCCCGCGATGTGCACATCGGGGATTTTTAGTTGATTCTGAACAACACCAGGCATGTTAAAACCCTCCTTGAACTTGGTATGCCGGACAATTCCCTAAAAAATCCCCCGGTCTTGAAAAAGGCCGGGGGGATTCCCGTTTGGGGTATTCCGGTCAGTGGTTTTGTGGTTATGCCTGAGAGCCGCGGTCATTGGGCTTATGCGGCTTCGGCCCGAATTTATCCGTGTCCCGGAGAACTCATTCCGATACCGGAAACCATTTCAGCGGATACGCGTCCGCTTTCATTGGTGTTGATGGTTTCACGATGCACCCGTGGATGTTCCTTGGTCCCAAGCCCCGCGTTATTCTTTAACGCCTGCTCTCGCCAAAAGTTCTTAAACTTTTTGTAGACACTCATGCGTTGAACACAAATAATTGTATCGCCCTGCTGCATGTAACCTTGAGCATTGAATAATGAATCCGGCAGCCACGGCATGACCTCCTTCGTTATAGGCGTTACCGGGGCACGTCCGCTGGAACAGGTCGTCGTTCGTTTATCGGTCCTAAATGATTCAGCCGAAATTCTGTGATAGCGCAACTCTTCCCCGCCATTTGGCAAGTGGGTCGGCAACGCCGGAGGCAAATCATTCCCTTCCAGCATATGACCCTCGTCGAAATCATCAACCGTTGCCAGACCGTGTTTCGCAAGGGCATGGATCGTTTGGGTTAAATTGTCGATCGTCGCCACGGCCGCAATCGGCTTGTGCTCGTTTCCCTCGGATTCCGGTTCTTGAGGCGTTGCCGATGTCTCAGGCATGTTCTTTTTTTCGTTTACCATTTTTACCTCTTTAGCCGAGCAACGCATCCAGGTCGCTCAAGGCATTGTTTACTTCCGGGCTTTGCTGAGTCTTGATTTTGCCTCCCGGCGCCAGCGGACGGCGCGCGCCGCCCTGGGCTTTAGCACCGAGGGGCGTAGACAATTTCTTTGCCGCGCTCTTGTATCGGCCCACCAGACTCGCCGACTGTTTGCCGGAGCCGGCTTTACTTCCAATCGGTGGTCGGCCCTCAATCCGCAGGGATTCGTTGATGACGGCAATTTGCGTCTTCAGCGGCACGTTGATGTCGATGTAACCATTTACCACCAATGTCGCATATCGTAAAATGTGACTTTGGAGCGGAGGATAGGCTTTGGCAATGGATTCGACGCGAGAGAGAGTGGCGGAACCTTGCTGTCGCTGCTGAATCTCCACCAGGGAATTTTCAAGTTCCCCTTTGTTTTTGGCAAGCGCCCGTTCAAGGTGCTTGGCCGCCGGCGTGTCCCCGCGTCCCTCGTCTTGTTCGGCCTTGAGGGTTGAATACATTTCATTGTAGTCACGGATATTCGCATTGTAGCGATCGATCTTTTCTTGCGTGCCGGCCGCCCATTGCATTCCGCGATGGACGATCTCCGCCTGCTCCAAGGTCGCGCGCTCTGTTTCTTCCGCATCGCTCAGGGTGGGAACTTGTTCGATTTTGGCCGACTCTTTAACGACGCGCTCAGCCTCAACCTGATCCAGATATGCTTGCGCGCCTTGCGGGTCGGCTTCGGCCCATTGGCGGAAAGCCAGGTCGGCCGGGGTTTCTTGTTCCCCAGACTCAATTTCTGTCGCCTCTTCCTCGACAACCGGTTCGTCCAGAGTTTCCTGGACGGGTTCTCCGGAAGCGTCGCCGACGGCCTCTTGGGTCTCTTCCGTCGCCAACTCTTCCGCCGGGGAGACCTCTTCCTCCAAGGCCAAGTCTTGAGCTTCTTGAATTAATTCGTCCTGCATATAACACCTTTGACTAAAAATAAAAAACCCCTGACCGCACTCTTTTGGAGTGCCGATCAGGGGTCATTCCTTACTGGATATTAGCCCTTTGGGATTTTTATGTCTATTTTGTGGTCGTAGCCTTTATCCGCTCTTGTATTTCGGCTTCGACTCTTTTTCTTTCTCGCCTGATGAGCGTTTGGTTGCGGTCAATCTTTTCCGCGCGGCCGTTGAGCACATGAAGCGTGATCTTCTCGCCGCCGAAGGATGGGATTTTCCCGTCCTGAACCAATTTAAAGACCAAACTGTCCGCTAATGTCAAGTAATTATTTTCGCTGGTGGTCATTTGTCTTGTGGATCATACCTTGAAAACACAGCCACTTTTTTCCTGCGACCCTCAAAGGCGTCGAGCACCAGCTTCGGTTTGATGAGTCTTAGGAATTTTCTGAATTTTTTGCGGCCCTTCTTACTGAGGATCTTCATATGACAAGCTCCGCCTGGCTTGGCCGTTCTCCGACCGGCCAAGTTAACAGAATGTCGTCATCCAAGACCAGCGAGTGTCGCGCTCCATCATACTCGAAATGTGTCCCCCGCTCGCGTTTCACCATCACCATCATTCCAGGACTCAACGCCTCGTCCACGTTTGGACCCGACCGGATAACCTGAGCCAATCCCCCCTCGCTGCGAAAATATTTGATCCGCGCCATGCCGCTCA
>ERZ1292632.1318-Hain-H43-01um-R2-1318-length-24531-cov-18_pt1 | contig 24531 bp, 24 predicted proteins | sample MGYA00564407_ERZ1292632 | MGnify/ENA primary metagenome ERZ1292632 (study PRJEB36523, sample SAMEA6512637) | groundwater metagenome | collected 2019-01-08 | study: AquaDiva: Metagenomics assemblies of 32 groundwater samples | reverse complement strand
TGATCTTCCCCTTTCGCAGCAAGTCCGCTGTAAGATTCCCAATGCTGCCATCAATGTCGGTGTAGAGCTTCCCGCCCTTCTTCGTCGAAGCAAGGTCGCGGCCGAAGTACTTCGCAACCTCCACATCATTGATCGCGCCGGAGACGTAGCGGAGAAGTGTCTCTACTGGCGGCTCGTAGAACTGCTGCATCTCAGGAGTGATCGTCTCAACCTTCCGTCCCTTTGCATAGCCGGGCTGGAAGGAGCTCTTGTCGGCGGCAAAGAGGTAACGGTTGACTACGATACTGCGTTCAATGTCAGTAAGGCTCCTCCCCTCCGCGCGGATCATCTTCGCCTCTGCTTCCACCAGGACCTTATCTACTCCCTCCGCGAAGGTCGCGCCGATGTGTTTTTTCAGTCCCTCCAAGTCACTGACAATCCTAGGGAAGTAGTTAGTGACGCCTTCCCCGAAGCGCTTCAGGTTCTTCAAGCTCCCTTCAATCTCCCCGAGGACGCGTTGCACTTCCGGGTAGACCTTCGACAGCTGTGGGATGGCTTTGACAACCTCCGGCTGCCCGTTCAGCAGTGCCCTTGCCGCCACACTGCTCACATCCTTCGGCAGCGCTTTCATCTCTTCGATGAAGGGAAGGATGCGATCATTTACTTGATCTATCTTCTGCAGCACCCTCAGCTCATGCTGCACTTGGCGGACCCGCAGTTCCGGAGCCATCCCTTCCAGTCGCGTGGAGATCAGTCCTAGGGCTGCATCCGGCGACTTGACGGCGGCCTTGAACATCTTCCTGCCAACTGGGGTGCCGGCGGCTAGGCCAGCGAGCGCGCCGTAGATTGCCCCACGAAGAGGCTGGTTGTTGACTTCCGCGTTTACGTAGGCTCCGAGGGCGGCCCCTCCGGAAGCGGCGGCGATCGCGACAAGTTGCTTCGGATCGACGGAGCCGCGTTCAGCGCCTAAAGGCCTAATGATTTCTTCTGGAGCGTGACCGCCAGGAAGACGTTCTGCGTCTTCAAAGCCCAAAGCTTTCTTGATTGCCTTACTTATCGGATGCGCACTTTCGTACTTACCATCTCGATAGTATTCAAGGTCTTTGAAATTAAACTGAGACGCAAGTCCTAGTGTTGAGTTAGCTTCTCCACGCTCAAGAATTTCTGCTGAAGTTAAATTCTCAGTCTTTCCTTTCCACATTCCAGTGTTAGCGAAATCTCCCACCTCTCCCCACTTCCCACTCTTCACGAAGTCTTGGACGTAGGGGAGGTACTGGGCAACAGGGGCGCGATTCTGCTTGCCTTTGATCTGGATAATACTATCATTAGGCCTCTCAGGAGCCATTGTAAGCAGTTTGTTATACTTATGCTGCACAGCCGGCCTAGCAGGCTCCACCTCCACCGTCACATGACTCTCTCCCTTCGCATCTCGCAGGGAGTAGATCTTCGATTCCCCTGCGTGCACTGCCTCGCAATAGCCGCCGACACAGTGACCCATCACGTCGCCTTCGTTGCGGAGGGCATCCTCAGACTTGACCTCCACCCACTTCATCCCATCAGGGTACGCCTTATGCAACGTTGTCCCTTCTCCCGAGGCCCTAGCCTTCGCCATCTTCGCCGCTTGCTTGGCGTCTTGGGCAAGCGTCTCCTTTGCCAAGCGCACGAAGTCATATTGGTTTAGCTTCTCTGGCGGGACAAATTCTCGAGCGTAGTCTCCCATATGGGAGATGAAAGATTGGAGGGCGTTGAAGTGTGCAGCCGTGTTTCCGCTTACATCCTTCTCCACATCCCAAATATCCTCCCCTTTCATCGCCTTGCCTTCCCGCATCATTTTCAGGCGTTCAGGAATCTTCGCACTCTTGACCACCTTATCCGCGACCTGCCCCCAGGTAACCTCATCCCCAAGCATAGGAATCTTGATGGAGTTGAGAGGGTCCTCGGCGGCTCCGAAGTATCGGTTGAGGTGATTGGTGACTGCGCGCTCTGCCCATAATACTTTAGGTGAACCCGGTGTTGCAGATACACCAGGAAGATCAGTTGGAACATTAGCAAGCTTTGTAGCTAATGGTTGAGCAAGCCTCTCCACCGCCCCCTTCGTCCAGACCCCGCCTCCCTTCAGCTTCACCGCCCCCATCGCCGCAGCACCCATTGCCAGCTGCGTCCCAAACCCAGTTCCCGGCGGCGCATCAGTCGGCTCATCGTGGGGCTGGTCAGGAATCCTGTTGAACTCCTCCCATTCCTTATCGTTCTGGTGTGCGCGGTAGAATTTCCACAAGGCCAGGGAGGCCGCTGTGCTCAGGGACAAGATTCCCATAGTCGCCATGAAGGTCTCCAAGTCCTGCGCGCCTCCTTTCTCGCCAATGCGGAACAGAGGCTTGCCTTCTGGATCAACCAACCGGCCCACCTCATCCACCTTCACCGCACCTCTCGCGACGACCTTCTCAGCCGCCGTCATGTTCCAGGGCTCCTTCGCTAGCTTATCCAGCGCTGCCGCCGACTTTGCTTCATCCAGGGGAAGGCCCTCACTGATGCGAGTCTTCGGCACTTCGCCCGGCTGGAAGGGCTCAGGTGCTACCTCCGCCGGTCGCTTCGCTCCCTCGAAGATACCCTTGAGCTGCCCGCGATCCACCACCATCCCAGCTTCTTCCGGCTGCCGAAGCGCTTCATCAAATATCGCCTTAACCTGCTCTGGCGACTCAATCGTGATTTCCTTGACAGCGGCCTTACGCTCAGCAATAGCCTTTGTCTCGGCGGCAGCGGCAGCTTTCTTCTGCCCCTTCGTCAACGGTGGCCCGGCTTCCTCGAGCGCAGGCGCAACCTCCTCGACGACTGGTTCCGGTCTAGCTGCTTGACGCTCGGCAAAGGCCGCACTCTGCCGCGCTTCCTCGGCGGCCCCGCGAGACTTCACCGCACCCTTAACCGCCGCCTTCGTTCCCTTCAGCCCGAGCAAGTCCATCGCTTGATTCGCCAGCAGCTGCGTGTACTCAACTGGAATCCCAGTCTTCTTCTCCACTGCAGCGCTGCCTTCCTCGACGCCTTCGCCAAAGATCTTCATGAGCCAGCCCACGCCATTGTTCTCGTAGTACGCTTGGGACTCCGGCCCAAGGGCCTTGGCAATCTTTCCGAAGGGACCTTTCATCGGCTCAGGAAGGAATTGTTCTTGGTACTCCAAGGCGGCGGCCCCTGCGATCTTAGGGGATTCTCCTTTCGCGGCCGCCGAAGCAGCAACGCCCCACGAGCCAGGAATACTCAGCGCACGCGGAACTGTCAGCAGCATATCCTCAATCTGGCCAACAGCACCAGCAGCGTAACCTGCTACGTCCTTCGCTACGGACTTCGTCTGGCCCCAGAAACTCGTCTGATCAATCGCGCTGAGGTCAATCTTGTCAGGTCCACCGAGGAAGGCTTCGTCGGACAGCCCTTCCTGTGGCGCAGCCTTTGTCTCTCCAACCAAAGCTTTGAGCTTCCCTACAACTCCCTGCGTGGGAGCCGGCGCACCGAGGAACTCCTCATCACTCATCATCATCTTCGTCCTCGTCGTCAGCAGCGATAACCTTCGGGGCCGCCAACTTCGTCGCCTTCAGCGGAAACCACCCACCCGCAGTCCAAGTCCCACGCTTAGGCGATCCATCTGGGTTGACGCCGACAGTGTAAGTCTGCCCAATCGCGCGCCGAGCTGGATCAGTTCGTTGCTTCTCACTAAGGGGTGGATACATCTTTGCTTCGATCTGCGCTTGCCGCGCACGCTTAGAGTCAATTGTAGCCTGCTTGGATTCCTGCGTTAGCAGCGAGCCCTCTCCTCCATTCTTGCGAAGTTGATTCGTCCGTTCAGTCAACAGCTCCGTGCGAGCATTAGCCACTGCAATTTGCGCGCCAGAGGCTGCATTTTGCACTCCCCTGCGCTGCTCCAGTGACCGTCTCTTAAGTTGATCTTCCTTCACTCGCAGCTGCTCTGAGGCCTTCATTCCCATCTGCTGCGTCTGCGCTAGCACAGGCCGCGCCGACTCGAAGTCCGCTGGCATCCAGGAAGTATCCTTCCCTTGCGAAGACAGCACCATCTTCATGCGGTCGTAGCTGGGCTGATCCACCGCCGACCCTGCCATAGACCCTGCCATCTCATACCCTTCCCGTTGCATCTTCATCTGCGTCAGCTGCGTGGTCATAGCACTACTTTTCGCCGCTTGCTCATGCTGGACGATCGCGGTTCCCTTATCCAGCAGCGTCGTCGCCTGCTTCAGGAATCCTCCACGCACAGCAAGCTGGCCTAGCTGAAGCAAGGGTGCTGCTGCCGAGCCTCCCATCGCTCCGCCGCCGACAGGAATCCCCGAGACCGTTCCATCTGGACCCGGCGGCCCCACAGGTTCCCCTCCACTTCCCATCTGCGCCATCGCACGTTTCTGGAAGTCGGCCCACCCTGAGGCTTCATCTACCTCCTGATTCGCCTTCCTTGCTTGGGCCGCATAGAGCTGCGCGTGGGATTGCAGAATCTGCCGCTGCAGTGGTTGCGAAGCAATATCCTCCAGCAGCTGCTGCGCCTTCAGCCCACTCAGGACATTCTCATTAATCCCCTTCTCGGCTTGCTGGATGCCATAAGGCGCTCCCCACATTTCAGTAGTCATACTGTTGCTCCCGATGCGCGGAGGGCCTGGAGGAATTGCCGCGCTTGATCCATTTGGGTAGTGCCCCCCGTTGCCTGCGTCACTCCATACCCTATCGACGCGAGGCTTTGCCCAGCTAGCGTGTTCGCCCCTCCAGCTGCCGCAAGCTTCAACTTCGCTGCATCCAGCCCTAACTGTCCCTTCGTTACCCCCAGGTTAGCCATCGCCTTCTGTGCATCCAGATCAAGCTGCCCACGCTGTGTATCCAGCTGACCTAGCTGAATGCCCTGATTAGACGCCGCAACCTGCCCGGACAAGTTCGTCTGCGCTTGGCTTACCCCAAGCTGCCCCAGGTTGATTGCCTGCTCTGAGTTAGCAATTTTGCCTTTCAGGTTTAGTTGCCCTTCCGCCAACCCAAGTTGCTCTTGCCCAAGTCCAAGCTGCCACGCTCCGACTGGATTCCCCATGTTTTCTAGGGTGGCTAGTGCAGCTAAGCGTTGCTGATAGTAATCTCCACTGGCATTAGCTGCCGCGACTGCCCCACCGCCGCCTCCGAGCTGTCCCTGCGCGGCCATTACCCTATCCACCCCCATCATCTTGGCTTGATACCCCGGATCAGTCATCAACGACCCCGGCGACCGCATCAGCGCTTGCAGTTGCTCATCTGCTAGTGACCTACCACCAGAAGCCCCCCAAGGATCAGCCCCCGCGATTGCTGCCTTCGCCTGAGCAGACCTATCAACTGACTGCCCCGTAATCGGATCAAGCGAAGGACTAGTGAAGGTAGGCGAAGTGATGCCTGGGGAGCTAATTGGAGAGAACTTCGGAGAAGTAATACCAAGGCTATTAAGTTGCCCAAGCACGCCCCCTATATCTCCAGAGACTAGATTACTATAATCATCTGCACGATCAAGGCCCTCAACGCCGCTGTAGATCGACATTGCTGGGCCAAGCAAGCTAAGCCAATCCTGCATTCCGCCAGAACCTGAGAGAATCTTCTGGATTGCTGAAGTTCCCGCGGGACTCTTCGCAAGATTGTTAAGAGTACTAAGGGCACTTGTACCTGTCCCTGTGCCAGCAGCATTCACCCAGCCAGCACCAGTCTCGCTTCCCAAGGTCCCTGGACCGGCGGCCCCTCCACCTTCGCCAAGCGCTTCTAGTCCCCCGGTGCCGTAATCAGCCCCGTTAGTCAATCCTCCAAGCCCGGCGAGTTCTGCCCCAGCTGCATCCATTCCAAGGCCGCCAGTGCCCATACTCCACCCAACTTCAGTCATGCCGGAACTTACTGCTGGCAAGCCAGCTCCATAACCAGCACTGCCAGCGGCCCCTGCTCCCCCGAGAGTCATTTCCCCTTCCGTTATCGCAGCTAAATCACCAAGCGCCCCCGCTCCTCCAAGGGCAAGGGCAAGGCCAGCGCCAGCTGCACCTACTACGCCCATCCAGCCATTTGGGCCAGCTAGGAAGTCAACACCGGCATCCATAAAATCTCTTTTTGGATTAGCATTGTAGGGTTGAACAATAGCTGCCGGATTTGCTCCTTTTGGGAGAATAACTGTTTTTCCCCACATCTTGTCCGAGATAGTGAGCTTGGTTCCGTCTGGGTAAGTCGCTCCCTGTTTTATGAGAGAATTTATGTAAGCGTCTTTATTGTCAAATCCCTCATTTGCGCGTGGAATTTTATATTCATTTGCGGGACTTACTATCCCAGGATCAGTAGCTGACGTACGCAGCTCTCCGGTGCTGGAATCCTGCCAGACAGGAGTACTTGATTCGCCATCATAAGCAAAAATTGACCAAGGCATGTTAAGGCTCCTTAAAAGTATTTTCCGTGCTTACAGCCAAAAGCGTGCTTTACGTCATGCCCCAGAAACTCGTCAGATATTTCCTGCGGTGTATTTGCGTAAAGATCGCAGGAAGCTGTTTGGTCTATTGTTACACAAGCGATACAGGCTCCGCCACGGTCAAGCGTTTTAGCTCCTCTATCTGCACACGCTTTCGCCGGATCGTCTGTAATAATCCAAGTGATCGTAGCAGTTTTTACTGTAGCCTCTGAGCAATCCATTGCGGACCAATTGCCCCAACCTACGAGCATCGTCAACGAAAACAATGCAATAAAGATTTTCACTAGATTAATCCGATCTCGCCTTCGCCTTGAATGGTAAGCGCAGTAGCAGTTCCTGAACCTCCAACAAGAAAGTCCGCTGCGTCGAGCCGCAGCAAGCCGTACCAGTCATAAGAACTATTAGCCGATACACTCAAGCCAATCCCGACAACTTCAGTTCCAGCTGAATTTCCGCCTGTCGCGCCGAGCCACAGGGAAAAGGTAGCTGCACTAGCAGTCTTATTAACTATCCTGATGTGCCGGATAATCAAATAAGGCTGCGTCATAGTAAAACCCACCGGCCCTGACAGCGAAGTAACCGCTGGATTGAGAATGTTCGTCGTCAGTGTGTTGCTCATCGCAACTGGGCCGAAACGGAATATCTTGTTGCTGGCCATAATCAGACTCCTACGTCTAACGCGTCAAGATCTTTGATCAGTTGTGCAACGCCTTGCACGCGCTTTTGTGCTTCGTCCAGTGCTTTCGCCGCGGCGTCTTGCGCTTCCTGCACGTTCTTGCGGTTCAGCGTCAGCAATTCGGGGAATGTCTCAGTTCCAGTAGTCATGTCAAACCGCTTGGCGACGAGTTGATACGTCTCGAATCCAACCTTTGTCAACTTCACTGCCCCAGACGCTTTGCCGTCCACATATGCCATCATATCCATTTAGCTTCTCCGTTATATTGTTGCAAGTTTTACCAAAGCGCCGCTTACATCAACCTCAAGATATTGCGTCGTTAGCATAACTAGTCCAACTTGACCAGTTACAAGCGTCCCAAATTTCCAGGGCGCTGCAGTTCCAGTAGTTGGCGCGCCACTTGTGAAACTGCCAGCCCCTACGACATTGGGCGTGATGGCAAGATCGCCTGCACTTGTTGCAATCGTTGGATTGCCACCGTTACTTCCAGCCAAAGTCACATATCGGCTAGCAGACGCCGTGCCAACAATCGTAGCCTGTAGCGCAGAGTTAGCCGAAAATCCGACCGTGTTAGCAGAAGGAAGATATATTCCGTTAGCTGGAACGGTAGAGCCAGTAATGGTTAGCCCCGGTACTGTAACGTTTGCTGCGAACAGCGCGGTTTGATCCTGCGACAACCTCATCGCTTCGGTCAGTGTCCCGCTGCCATTCGGCGTCGTCTTGAACACGATCCGCCCAGGCATATCATTCGTCGCCCCCGGCGTGCCGTCCACTTCCATGCCGATGCTTGCGAGGTTGGTGAACGTAGAACCGTTCGCGCCGTAGCCCAAGAGCGAGCCTACTACGTCGCCGTCTTGGACTATCGTGTTCGTGCCGATTGCTGCGCCGCGAGACTTGCCTAGCTCGATGCGGGAGCCGAGAGCGTCAGCGGACCAATAAGACACGCCGAGAGAGCTATGAGCTATATTATTGCCGCCGATATGAACTTTATTGTAGTTTCCTATTGGTAAATTATACGGAGTAGTACCGTCCCAAAACATACAGTTATGCTCTGGTGTAATACCAAAATCTATCCCCGAGTTTGTCCCAATATACAAAGGCGCTGCATTACGCCCCTGTAAAGTTACGCTTGGCGATGCACCGCCATAGCAGGTAAAGGCAAATCTAGAGTTTCCAGCAGCGTTTTTATCCCACAAATCCAAGCGAGCGTTCTGTCCAACAATTGATACTAGGTCTGATGGGGCGTCTGTTCCAACCCCAACATAACCAGAGCTAGTGTCAACATAAAGCTGATCGGCATTTACCGCAAAATCGCCTGTTGTTCCAAGCGTAACATTCAAATTCGAGCCAGCAGCAGGCGTAATCCCAAGCGCCCCCGACGCAGTAATAATAGAGGGCGTTGAAACACTCGTCGGCGTAATCGCCCCAAGACTCAGCGCAATCGTTCCAGATGAAGTAATCGGGCTGCCTGATACACCGATGCCATTCGCGCCGGTGACAAAAACTCCTGTTACGCCAAAACCAAGAGATTCCATATCAGCATTTTCACCGTCAAGCCCCGGAGGACCCATAACATTTTGTCCTGCAGGGCCAACTGGACCTGGAACTCCTTGGTCGCCAAGCTCGCCATCTTCTCCATCCAGCCCAAAGGCTACAATAGCTCCTGTTGGAATATCCCCCGGCGTTAACGCACGGAAGGCCGGAGTAGTTGCCCCTCCAGCCGTCGGACCCGCGTAGACGAGATGCGCGGCCTTGTTCCCAACCAGCTCAGTATACTGAGTATTGTCTGTATGATAGTGCTGTCCAACAGCTCCTCCAAGCAATCCTGTTAGCGACTCATGGTCGGCGGCCCCTCCTCCACCTCCTCCAGAGGAAGTGATAAACGCAGTCACATCAATAAACCACTGCATCCAGATCGGGCTGAACATCCAGCGGCCAGTTGCCTCATCAAGCGTAAAGGGCTCTATGTGAGTAGGCGGCGGGAGGAAATCGCTCATAGCGTACCCAGGTCAAGTTGCATTTCGACGGCCTTCAATCGAAATGCTGTTGCGCTCTTGTGACGGAAGTTGTGCGCACGACGAACAAAAGTTCCACAGTCAGGAAGCATAGGTTGCTGCAATCCTAGGTCCACGTTACGGAAGTTAGACCACTCAGTCGACTTGTAATCTGCATCATTCTTCCGCACCTGAAGGGTACTTCCTGTAACCTGATCCGCGATGAACTTCATCATGGTCATGTTCTTACGGCGATTTGTCTCTCCGTCGAAGTTCGGCGTCACGACGTCCACTTGAATAGTGGAGCCATTATCCGTGTAAACGGAGTCAGCAATGGTGTAAATGTATCCATCCGTCTCATGCTGAAGGAGTTGCCCCGCCGACGTGCTATAAGTCGCTGCAACGAAGGGAAAGTAATGTCCGTCAGTATCCGTAATCTGCCACCACATCCTTTCATCAAGGTCGTAGGCAAGCGTCAAATCAGAGGACTTCAACGTCACGACGTAGAAGCGATGCCCTCCATTCTTGAAACCAAAGGACCAGACGGTGGTGTAGTCGCCGGCAGTCAGCAGTCGCTGAATTGCGTCGGTCGAAATAGTCACTGCCTTCAACGATTCCATCTGGGCGACAGTCACAGACTGTGATTTATTCACTGCAATCCATAACAGGATGCCATCGATCTCAGTTACAGACCCTGCATCCCGACACCCCATATTGATCTTCGCGCCTTGAACTGGTGCAAGCGGCGACCCGGTTGTGTTTGCAGCATCGTAGAATATTTCCGTAGACCACTGCTTGAAGAACACAACGTAGACAAGCTGCTTCGCTACAGCTACCCCTGCATCAGGCTCAATGTAAGCGGAGATTATATTCAGTATATCCCAGCTTGTTGGGTCGTTCAAGCCGCTTCCCTGAAGGGCCGCTGCAGTTGCCGTCCCTACGTAAGTAGTTGCATCCAGGTACGCGAACCCTTTCACGAAAGCCGAGGGAAAGTCTGCATCATTAATCAGTACAATCCCGCCGCCGCTATCGTAATTATACGCCTTCACTCCATCGCCAAACTGCATCTTCGGCGTTGCGCCCTTACAGGAATCAAACTTATAGACTCCATTCGTTGCATTGAGGGTGCCGGAAAGGGCCACCGAGGCCTTGTACATTGTGGTGCCGAAGATACTGTAAATGTCCCCAAGCCAATTAAAGATGCCCCTCCCTGTTGCAGCCCCGCCAGAAGGCTGGCTGGAGCGCGTAGTCCCTGGACGCTTGTATATCCAGTACGTTCCGTCAGCGGCCTTCTCCGAATAGCAATTGACCAGCTTTGCGTCAACAGAAGTCGACGTACCCCGGTTATCCGGGGAGATAACAAGGGGAAGTCGCTTTGGCAGCTCGACAGTCGGGGCCTGAGCCATTAGCGGAACTGTCCGTTAGAAGTAAATGCGCGCTGGTCGGGAGCGAAGCGTGTAGGGGCGTCCTCTACATCCCAATTCTCTAAAGCCGCTCTATGCTGCGTCGCACGAAGCTCACAGCGGTCCATGATGGCTTGGGGCTGCCCAGTCGCCAGCTCATCCGCCAAGCCCCACCGAAGCGCAGTCCTCCACTCAATCGGGAAGTTCATCGTCTCGGTGATGTTGACGAAGTTTGTCACTTGGGTTTGCAGGAGGAGGTGCGCGGTGCCCGTAGCTGCAGTCGCATCAGGCACAAGCCAGAAGAATACACTCAGCTCCAACTGTTTCTTATCCACAAAGTACGAGTTAACTGCGCCGGTTGAGGTTACCTGACTGAGGCGCACGTAATCACTCCACGCAAGGGGCGTGAGGGGCCGCCGAACATCACTCGAATCAAGGTAGTAAGCTTCCAGCACCCGCAGCGGCTTCGTCATATTCACATCACCAGCAGGTTTCAGCGAATACGTCCCTTGCCCTGACACCAGTGTCACCGCTGTATCCACATTCAACCAGAGCTTCAATCCCTGCGTCTGCCACAGATTCACCAGGTCCGTCAGCCGGCGCATTCCGGCGACAATCTGCTCTCCGTTGGCGGAGTCGCCGGACTGGATCAGCCCCGCATCGAAGTACGCATCAGTAATGATGCTGGCAGGAGTGTTGTCAGCGGGAGCTGTCACGGCGAAGGCGTCGCTTGGTTGGTCTTACGAAGCTCGAGGACAATGGTGCCAGCGGAGCCTGCCGCAGCAAAGCCGCTCGTCGAGATGGTCAGCTTCCCATCATCATCAGAGGGCGGATTGTTATAGACATTCGGATCAATCAGTCCACCAAAACTCCGAAAGTCCGTATGGCTATCCGCACCCTGCGCTACTGTCCAGAGGGCCGCCGGGATCAGCGTACCCGCCTTAATAGTAGCACTGAACTGCGCCAGTCCTGCCCACACCTGCATGATACGAAACGCAGGAATCGTGTTTGGCATTACTGGATTCAGGTCTGAGGGAGACAGGATTATATAGTCCGCCAGCTCCCCTGTCCCATCACTCAGCAGATCCACCTTCAACACCAGATGCGACTGCCCCTCTACGACCTTTCTTACCGTGACTTGGGCCATTGCATTACTCCTTAGATGTCGACTTCAACGTAGCTAATGCTACCCATCCCTGTCGGGCCAGTGCCGCCAATCATGCTGAAGCACACGGACGCGCCAGGCACCAATCCCAGCTCTCCATCAATCTTTGTATCAAACTGATAGGGAGCTTGTCCTGCCCCGCCGGTGATCCAGTTCAATCCAGCGAACCACCGCTGCGTCACGCAGGCCACGCCCAGGGTAGCAACGTCATAGGCCAGTGCGACAGACCCGGCGGTTGATCCGGCGGCGGACTTAATCACTGCACTGCCGACCGTCAAGGATGCCGGAACAACTGCGGTAGTTGGGCCGATCGCTAGGCCAATCGAACTGATCGAACCCAACGCCGTGCTGAGCGTGAAACCTGCGCTCATCAGGGCAAGGTACTTATTGCTCCCTAGCGGATTGTAAACAACCAGCCCCGTCATAGCGGTCCCTACCACTGTGACGATCTTAGCCGAGACGTTGCTCGCAGTGAACATCCGCCCTGCACGGCCATACGCGATAGTGTCAATGTTGCTCATGTTCGTTTCCTTTTCAGATAGATGGGATTATTGACCGTTGAAACGCTCGGCGTAGCCAACTTCGATCTCGAAGGTAGGGGCAGCCGCCAAGGCCGTCGCCCACAGATCAAGCTGCATCGACCAGCCCGGCGCAATCACTACCGGCGGACAGTGCATCGTCAGCGTGTTGATAACGGAAGCGTAGCCGAAGTTACTCGCCACACCCGCCTCGCCAAACACGAAGACCCAGGTAGAACCGGCCAGGGGAATGGAGGACTGAATCAGCCCGTGGGTGTGGATGCGAGCAGTAGCACCCGGCAGACTTGTCACGTTACCGCCAGCAGTGAAGTCGGCGGCGGTCGCTTGGCTAAAGTTCGTGTTCGCGTTGTAGACACTCAACGCAGTTCCCTTCGTAGTCCGACGATCACCACTGCTGGAGCTGTAGATGGAGAACAGTGCTTGCGTTGCACTAGTCCAAGCCTGATCGCCTACACGAGAGAACAGCTTGATGTAACGCAGCGAAATAGTCTTCCCATTAACGTCCCCAACAGTCCCCCGATTCTGCATATACAGATAGGGAACGTTCGGAGCGTGCGTAGAAGATGCCGTCAGTGCATCATCCACCACCGAGGTAGTCATAGCAATCGCCGTGCCTACCGTCGGATTCGTAGCGACGAAGTAAGTACCTTCGTCCGCCAACGACTGGTCTCCGTGCCAGATGTTATTAACCTTGGTGCTACCTTGCGAATAAATGCTAGAATTTGCGGCCATGATTGTTCCTTATGAGATTAGCGTTCGAGAACCCAACGGAGATAGTCACAATGCCCTTCCTGCGCAGCCCCCGTCGTCCCGTTAAGGAAGCCGACAAAGGGTGCGAGGACAACTCCCGTAGGGATCGTAGTTGCGGCGGCTTGGGACCACTTGAGAGAGAACTCTCCGTCGACATAACCGTAGAGATAGTATCCATCATAGTAGATCGCCAGCGTATGCCACGTTGCATCTTCCAGATCAATGGTCCCTAGCTCCGCAGTCGCGCCACTATTATCCTTATCGCTGAGCATCGTCGTGGTAGCATCACCAGTCAAGATGCCAAAGGCCACCACGTCCGTTGAGGTCGTAGTCCAAAGGTCCTCAGGATTAGTCGTCGCAGTTACAGAAGACAGCCCAAACTGAACTGTCGTGTCGGCGGCCACCTCGGTCTGGAAGCGACACTCCATGAAGAAACGCTTCGCGGAGGTCAGCTGCAGGAACTTAGTCCCATACAAGGCCGCCCCTTCATCCGTCCCATCGCTGTCAAACAGCGCGCAAGACGGATAACCAACGGTTGTATCAGCAACTATTGTAGCACCTGTATCAATCACAGCCGCCACCCAACCACTATCAGGGACGTTCGTTGTCCACTTTTCCTGGTTGAAGTCCTCCATGCCGACAGCCCACTCAGCACTTTGAATCATGCCCATCCCTTTTCGATAGCTGTACAACTGCCCTGCGGCAGGTGCAAATGCAACCGATTCGGGGAGGCCGACTGAATTCTTCTTACCCATCGTTTAACCCTCCAACAGTTACCTGGATGCGCCAGGACGCTTGCTGCGAAAACCCTTGTTGGGAATTGCGCAAAATACAACCACGTATTCCACGCAATTCCGGGCAAGAATTCTGCCTTTAATGCTAGCTCAGATCAAGGCCCGTTGCTACCAAATATTCCGCGAGGGTCCGTGCATCCGACCGAAAAGCGCATATACGAAGCTGCCATAGCATTCTTGGTTGAAAAGTCGTTGTCCTGATCGAACATCGGCTCATCGCGCCAGAAGAACGTCATTCCATTCGGGCAGTTGGTCCTGATAAACCAGGGGTGCGCCGAGGTGAAATAGTGGTTCATCTTGATCCCTTTCGGGAACGCGTTAGTCGCCTTCAGCACGTTGATGTTGTTGTTCGCGCTGTCGGATTGCAACACGCTCTGCAGGATACGGTTCGCATTGTACCATTCCTGCCTAGCGATATGCAGCGACTCCGGCATGATGTTGATGTACAGGCCAGTGTCGTTCTGCGTACCCATGATCTGGATCGTGAGATCCTCCAGGGCCGCTTCGGACAGGTCTGCCGCCGGACTCAGCGCGTTGCTGTACGTCCCGCCAGTCGTATTGACGTGAGCAGTTGAGCACAGCGCAACACCATCAGCCGTGGTGAAGTACGTCGTCGCGAAGGCGTTGTTGTACAGGAACGCTCCCACATTCTCCACCGTTTGCTGCATAGAGAACGCGTTGCCTTCCGCACGCCGCGTCGCAACCTCTTTGTAAAGGTTGTCCCGAAGCTCCTCAAACGTGACGATGTACCCCAGCGCGTAGGCGATGTGCTGATACGTAGTCACCGGGCCTTGCAGCTCGCCGTCATACGTTACGCTAGCACCTTGCGCTTTAACGGGCGCGAGACCAGAGGGAGTTACTTGTACCCCTTGCTCATACGCCTTGTCGGAGCTACGGATATCATAGAGATCCGTGTACTCTTTGACGTGGGTATCGTAAATCTGTCCCCACGTAGTGTAGACCCCAGGCCACAGCAGCTTGGGATGGGAGCCTGTATTGATTACGCCACCAGCCATGATCAGTCTCCCTTAAACGCCAGCGGCCCCGGTACCAGTACCGAGTTCGTGGACATTGATTTTAACCAGCCACTTCGCGTACGCACCGAAGGCGTTGTCGGGAATCTGGGCAAGGCCCATCAGCCGAAGTTGCAACGTCGCGGTCGTCGCGGGAGTAGCTCCCGTAGAGCTGCTAAGTAACCAGCCGGATACATACCCATTACCACTGCCCGTAGCGCCGATTGTGTTCAACCCGACTTGGGTTGCTGCCAACGCGGTACCATTGGACTCTTCCTGCACTTGGAAAATGATATTGGGATCGTCTGCCACCATCGCGTACCACACATTCGCGTGGGAGGCGGGACGATAGATCGTGTCGCTCGCTTGGCCGACACACGGTGCGCCCTTGACTGCACTGGTGGAACCGCTGTTAAACAGCCCAACGATCACACCACGCAAAGCGCCAGTTTCCGCGCCTAATGCAATCCCTTGCACACCGAAGGAATCCGAAGTACCGCTACTAATGACTGGGTCCCCGATGTAGAGGGCCGTGCCGTAGGCAGCAGCAATCGAATATACGTTTGCTTGTCCATTCCAGGGACTCCCGTTAAGATACTTTACAGGAGTGTACCCAGACGGACGATCTGCATTTGCCATGAAAGTCTCCGTCGTTAAGCAGCCGCTTTAGGCCGCTTGGGTTTAAAGAGATCGGGCATCTGGGTGCGTGCCTTGTCTACATAGCGCATCCCTAGCTCGCCACGGTCGGCGGCTTGATCGCCCCCGATTAGTCCGCCGCGAAGAGCCGACGCAACCCGTTCATTCCGATCATCCACAAGTTTTTGATCTTCCTCGTACCACTCCTGTTTTATCTTCATCAGGATCAACCGAGTCGGCTGACCATCCTTGCCTATCTCCTGGCCTGATACTACACTTACTCGACTGCCCATGTCCGTGTTGCCGGATCGGGCGGAGTCGCTTCCCAATCCTACGTTGTTAATCTTCATCTCACGCTCGTCAACAAATTCATAGCCGCCGTCGAGGGCGCGTTGCAACCGCTCTGCCGTGCCGAGGAACCAGTGGAGGTGGAAGCCAGGAATGTCCGGTGCTTCGAGCCTCTGCACAGGGACACTCATCGGGATACGCTTGCGCTCTGCGGAGGACTTGCCGCCGGCAGTTGCGGGATTCAGTTTCTCAATAGCCATGTTATGCTCCTTGCTCGTAATAAATCTCAGCGTAACGGTTGCGCCAAGCGGTTATATCTTTGTACTTCTTGTCCGGACCGACGAAGCGTTTCGCGTCAGCATCACATGCGGTCTTCGCATCAGCCGGAAGGGCGGTGTAACCCTTACCGCGAGGAGTGCGGGATTCGCTTTCCGAGCCATTCCGCGCCCCTTCGACCTTGTCGCCACGAGGAGCTTCCTTCGGCGCAAGGGTCTTCTCCACTTCCGCAGCCACCTTCTCAAAGAACTCGCGGCCCTGGGACTTCTCCCCGGCTTCACGAAGCTCTTGCGCGATGCCAAGGGCCAATGAGGTCCTCCGGCGATCCTTGCCAAACCAAGGATTCTCTTCATTCCACGCGACCAGTTCCGGCGGCGGCACGAAGGCTTTGTGCTCCACGCCGTTCTTCTTCGCGGGGGGAGCCTCTTCTTCAGCCACATTCAACCGAGTCATTTGGTCGGTAAGTTCTGCAACGCCTGCATGGTCGCCGGCCTCACTAGCCGCCGCCAGTTGCAGTTTCAATTGTTTCCGAGCCTCCTCCACAGCCTTCTGCGTGGCAACAGTGTGGCGCTCCTCGATCTGCTCGATAGCCTCTTCAGCAGACTTGAGGGCCGCCGCAGTCCGTTGCTGTTCTGCGCGAAGTACAGTATTCTCTGCCCGCACATCAACAAGCTGTTTCTTCACAATCGGCAAGACTGTCTCGCCGCGCTCGATGTAAGTGTCGGCGTCGACGAAGCGCTCAGGCTCTCCCTTGTAACGAGCCGGAGGAATCCAGCCTATTTTTTCCGCTGCCGCTTGCTGCTCGGCAGTCGCTTTGGATTCTAGCACAACAGCATTTTCACCATCAGCCATCATAGCTCTCCTCGTGAGTGATTGCACAGAAGATGTCCCGGTCATTCACAAGCCGGTACATCTCTCCGTCTGCAGGACCCTTAGCCATAAAGCCGGCATACTTGGTCACTAGCACTTTATCCCCCACCACTGCCCGAGGAGTCGGCTCATCATGCCAAGCAGAAGGCCCAATCGCCACAACTATCGCGCGATTGTCTACCATAGCCATCCGGCCCTGAACTGATTCTGGAAGCACTATCTGCCCGCCTTTTCGTTCCGGTTCATACGTCTTGATCAGGACCGCGACCCCCCTCGGGTCCAGTCCGCTTAGGTTGCTGGTCATCTTCTATCTCCATTGCGTAGGTTTCAAAATCAAGGGTTTCTGCAAAGGCCAAACCCCTGCACCACCCAATGTTTCCGACATTCGCCAGGATTAATTCGTCCTTGGTAAAAGCCGTCGGATTGCTCATCTCCCACTCGTTGCGGAGATCTGCCCTCTTTGCCGCCAGCACCGCTCGGACCGCCTTCGTCACGGGATGCTGGAGCCACTCGTTGAATTCTTCCTGAGAAATCATGCTGTCTCCTTAGTCTGCTTAGCCTTCATTGCTATCTCGTGGCGGGAGCGAATCTCGGCAGCTCTCAGTAGATGATCGATCTGCGCGTTGATGGCCTCGCCCTTGGATTTCGCCGCCGTGATCTGCGCGTTAATCACAGCAACCTGTGCGTAAGCTTGCTCACTCTGTGCGTTAGCTGCGTGCTCCTGAGCTTGCGCGGACAGGTTCGCGATCTCCGCATTGTTCATCCGACGCTCTTCCATCAAGCTAAGGACGAACTCTTGCTGCTTCGCGGCCAGTTCTGCTTGCTGACGCTGCGCAGCTGCGGCCTCCTTCGTCTCCACAATGACCAGTTTCGGGTCTTTCGCCGGCGGTTGGCCCTCAGTACCCGGGAATACCCGCGAGATGCCCTCGACGCGGAGTGCTTTCAGGTACCTCCGCTCCACTTCATCGTGATTATAGCCCGGAGTCGTCGCCGCCGCCTGCTTCAGTGCGGTTGCAAGCTGCAATTTCATTGTATCGCTGGTCACGTTCGGATCAGCAACCGGAGAAATCTCGTTTCCAGCGCCCTTATAGTCCTCTCGGGACGCCCCTCCGGGAAATTCTTGATCCAGAGGCAGGAATATCCCATTCAGCTTGAACAACTTCTGGAATTCTTCCTTCCACGACCGCCAAATGCGCTTGAAGATCGCGGTGTAGATCTTCTGCCCCATCTCTACCATCGTTCGAGCGGTCTCGGCGGGAGTATTCTGCCCCGGATTCTCTCCGACCATCATATCAGTCGTCCCGGCGATACGATTCGTGTAGTTTATCAGCAGACTCAGAAGCTGAAACAGAACTGTTGATGGCTCATTGATAGGAATGGGATAGACCGACTTGCGAATATCGTCACCAGATGAATCGATCCGCTTCCACTCAAAAGGCGCAAAGGAATAAACTCCGCCTCTAACCTTCGCTCCACGGCCAAGGAAACCTCCGGCAGTGGTCTGCATGGTTCCGGCATCAAGAAGCATGTTGACCAGCGAATTGACGGCTTCGTTAAGCGGACCGAGGAATACACCAAATCCCACATCATAGATGCCTCCGTCAGGAGAGGGGATGAAGGTCTTCTTGGTGAAGTACTCCATCGCGTTGATGCGAATGATCTTGCCAGCGCGGGGGCCAGCCGCAACGCGCTCTATGTCCTGCTCGCGGTCGAAGCGAGTGACGATACGGACGACGCAGTGGGAGCGTTCTTCGAAGGTAATGATGTAAGGCTCAGCGTAGCCATCATCATCCAGGTCCATCGCGCAATGCTGCTCAAGGAATTGCAGGGAGGTGGTTTCATCCGGCGGCGGAGAGGTTACTCCTTGGCGGTTATCCTGCTGAGTCTGAGCAGTAGAGCGCGTAGGGGCCGGCGGCTGAGCATACCAAGTCTCCTCCAGCACATCACGCCAGATTCCCCGCATTACATTCTCGTAGACCTCATTGCGGAACTTCGGCACCTTATGGGTTTTCCTGGGGCAGTCCTCAACTGACTTCGCCCAGTAATCAATCACAAGGTCTTTCGCTAGCACAAGCTCCGAGATGTTGTGGCCAAGGCTAGCGGAGAAGTAAGTCTTCTTGAAGTTCGTGCCGACGATACTAAGGTTGAGGATAGCCTTATCTTCCTGCTCCTCCCAACACTTGTCCTCGTAGAGAAGCTGCCAACTCATATGAGTGCTGACGCGGTTAGCGTGAGCAGTCTTCATTCCTTGCGGGTCGTCCCCGAAGACAGCGCACTTCACAATGTCTGTTCCACTTACCACGGCAGGGTAAGCGCGCGCGTGGAATTGCATCGCGGCTATCGTCACTAAGGGGAAGGCTACATTCGCGCAGCCTTGCCAAGGGAAGTTTTTATCTTTCTGGATCTGAAGGGCGAGGTCCATCCCCGCCTCGTTCCGGCGCATCCACGAGGAGCGACTCCGTTCGTCCGCATCATACCCGGCCCAGCAAGCATCCCCTATCCGCTTCAGGTCAACTGCCTCAAACCTATCACAAAGGTTCGGGGAAGTCCAAGCAGACTGGTCAAGCTTAATTGGCTTGTCGAGGGTTAGCATCTAATGCTCTTTTTAAGGCGCAGTCCTTCAACCAAAATATTCTTGGCTGCATTAACGTCTCGGTCGTGCTTAGTGTGACAAGAGCCGCACTCCCACGCACGAATAGTTGTATCTATGCGTTGATGAACAATCCCGCAAACAGAGCACTTACGCGTAGATGGAAAATAGCGCCCGACTGATACGTGAAGAGTAGCAAACTGCGTACAAAAACGATCTAAAGCGTCAAAGAAACCCTCAAAGTATTTCAGGGCGTCTGAGCGCGCTTCTGTGCAAACTACCCCATAACTACGCGCCAGTTCCATGGCCACTGCTTTATGAGAGCCCTTACGAATCTTTCGCCCGTCGCTTAAAGTGACTAGCGTTTTAAAGCCTACGTCTACGCCAACAGCTTCGTGTAAAGTGTTTAGTACAGGTTGATCCCCTAGCACAGTGTCTACCGTTATGCTAGGTTTAACCCACAGAGTTTCTGGAGCTATTGCAATCGCAGTCATGGCTAGTAACCTGTAACCGAAGACCGACCATCATCCCGCGCTCCGCGGCCCCTAGCCCAGAATCCCCGTTCGAGTTCCCAGTCTTCAGCATCGTAAAAATCTTCCTTTTCCACGTGTGCGAAGTCGTCGAAGCCGCGGCTTAGCAGTGCAGCACTGTCGAATTGATCGTCCAGCGTAGATGCAGCAATACCCGTAAAACGGAGATTCTCTTGCTCGAAGCCTGGATACCACTCTGCTTTCTTGTCGAAGCGACATTGGCCTGCGCGCATCCGGCGCTGGTAGGAGCGGCCGCGGGTTGCCTTGTCCTTGACTGGCAGAACCGCTTCGATGTTTATGCGAATATCACGGACTTGCATCTCACGATACATCATAGGCTTGACGGCCTTCCAGATCACGCCATCCTCAACCCAGAAGACTTCAGGATTCCAGCGCCGCTGAATATCGAACATCACATTAATCCACTCCAGGGGGTCCCAACGGCCCACCCTCTGGTCTATGTAGTGGAGGAGGTTATTCACGTCTTTGCCGCCGACGCTGAAGGAGGTCCGATTCGCCTTGTCCGCCTTCGAGACTGCAAAGTCGGCGGCCGCGCAGACGATCTTTTCTGTGTCGTAGTCATCTGCTCCCATCGCAAGGAAGTCAGCTTTCTTCAAGAACGCATCTGAGTTATCCAGGGGATCGTTCAGGAACTCCTGAGAGTATCCGGCGGCGTCCCCGCTGTCAATGAACTCTTGGCGACGGAGACGGAGGCGTTTCTCCGGCCAGTTCTCCGACCAGAGGATGTCGCTGAAATCGTCAAAGCCCGTATGGGCCTTGTAGAATAAATGCACCCAAGACTTGTTGTTCCGGAGCTTGTTGAGCAGCGAGTCGGGATGGAGAATTGTCCCATGCACCCTTGTCTTCCCGAAGCGCCCAAGGGCCTGCTTCGCCGCGCGGAAGAACCACCGCTCAAACTTGTTGCGGCGATCAACACTCTCAACCTGCTCATCATCCTCAGCGTCATCCACCACCAATAGATTGGGGCGCTTGCCTTTCCACAAGCGACCCCGAATCCGCTGCTCTGCCCCCCGGCAAAGAACACGGAATCTGTGTCCGTCATTCATGCGCACAATTATATCAGTGCGCGAATCAATCTCGAATCCCTTCACCCCAAACTCGCGGATAATGTCATCGTTGGAGCGAAGCTCTTCCGCGATGTTCCCAAGTTGCTCCGCGGCGAACTCCTCCGTGGAACTGACCAGGATAACGTAGTCGCTGGTACGGAATAGCACCTCTGCCAAGATGTAGTCCATCGTCAGCGCGGTCGAGTTATGTGTCAAAATAAAATCGTCTGTGATGTACAGACCGTCTTCGGCTTCTACTGTGATACAACGAGCTAAGCCAGTTCCAGCCGGAACAATATCCTGGATTGCTAGCTTCATTGCCAGCGAGCCTTTCCAGGAAGCTGCTTTACGCCGCAGGCGGAATGGGCACAGCTCAAGCGGCAGCTTAATAGAAACACGCCAAGAGGTTTTTGAGGCGCCTTTAGCATTCTTCGTCGTTGATACGTAAGCAACTCCGCCCAGACTGCGTACAATAAAAACCACCGATTCAACTAAGTTTTTATTTGTGTTGCAGAAATAAGCAATATTTCCGTCTTGGTGTATAGTGCCATCTGTATCCATCAACCCTTGCAACAAAGCAAGACGCTGTAAAGGAGAGGCAACTGCGTAAAGGCCCGGAACAAACTTTTTACCTAAAACGCCTAGATCAAGTAGCCGTTCACGGAAACCCTCTACTTTATAAAGGTACAGTCCGCTTTGCTTTTTAACCGGGGCATCAAACCAATTAAAGATTTCAGGGTCTGCTGAGGTTATTCTTCCGTCTGCAGCGTGTCCATCTCCCAACCACACGCCTAACATATAAGGCGGGATTGAAAGCTCTTCGTCCAGCGAAAAAAACTGGACTGGCTGCGATAACGGCAAGAAAGCGCGAGACTCTTTGTACTCTTGTACTACAGTACTCCGCGGGTCAGGTCGATGCGTACGAAATCCCTTAACTAAAAGCTCTTTTAAGGGCATTGTAACCAGGCGTTTTCCCGTGTTTTGAGGAATATATACGCTCCAAAGATGCTCTTCATTGCAAAGTGTAGAGCGTCCATCCTTCGTGTAAAGCCGCCATAAAGTCATTTCAGCTATCGGATGCAATTCAGTGACTCGTGTAGGTAAACCATCACTGCCGATTACGAAATCTCCAATAGAAAGCTCCCCAACCGTAACCCAACCAGTTGGAGTTAAAACCTTTGAAGCAAGGCTCTGTGCCTTAGCATGCTCCCGCGGAGCAATACACATCACTTGGGGATTGTCAGACGCATACAGTTCCCAGGCAGCTCGATGAAACGAAGGCGTGGGGACTGGATTGTCATACTTCGGGGACAAGAAGGTCCCCGAGAACGACTCAATCAAGTCAGCAGTTAGCTTGACTGGGAGCATCAGACGTAGACAATCTTCACCGCAAACGCACTAGAGGGGGCAGTCGTCGTCGCTAGGGTTGCTGAAGAACCCGCTGTGATCGTCAGTGCCGTCCCGAAGGTCCACCCGCCAGGGATAACCATAGTCACCTTCGTCGAGGCGGGGATCATGATAAGCGAGTCTGGCGTAGTCGTGCCGGGTGTCACCGTCCCAGTGTTATGCATCCGCATGAAGGTCGCTGCAGCATTCGCCGTGTTATCCAGCTCCAGCTCATAGATAACCGTGCTTGCCGCCGAGATCGCGATCGCAGTTGCGCCTACCGTCGTCGAGGTGAAGAGGGTAGCTCCAGTCAGCAGGGGAATGTTTGAGTTAGCCATCTAGGCTCCTATCGGAACAATGGGAAGGTAAGCGGACAGTTCCAACGTCTGGGCTGCCGACGTGACGATCTTACAAGTGACGTAGTATACCACTCCGAGGACACCTCCCCCGAGCCGCTGCGTCACCGTTTGCCCCGAGATCGTGGCGGCTCCGTAGAGCTGGAGGTCCGCCGCGCCGGCTTCGCCGGAGTAGACAGCTGTAGTAACAACCGCTGTGCTGATTGTTTCAGAGGCGGCGAGACGGCTGGTGAAGTCGAAGGTTTCCGTGCGGATTTCATTCGGGCGTTTTCCCAGGAGGGTTATACGGCTCACGGCGTAGCCTGCTTGAAGTGCTTCTTCGCGGCGCGGTACAGCTCCTCACACGCGGCGGGATTGTGGGAGATCTTCAGGGTATCCATGCGCTGGAGGAAGGAGAGGCCGGCGGCCGCCGCACGCAGCAAGAACCACTCCGTCGTGCCGTCCTTCGGCTGCTTCGCAGTGCCCTGACCGAAGTCGGCAACGCGCTCCTTCATCTGCGCTACAGCGTCCTCTAAGGGGGTCATTTCTTCTTAACCTTCCGCGGCGTCTTAGCGAAGGGGGTTTGACGACCTGGAGCACGGCCCGTGCGGAAGGGGGCCTTCGGTTGAGGTAATCCCCTCACTTAGCCCGCTCCCGCCATCCGTTTATGCTGGCTAACAGGCGAGGCCTTCGTCGGCTCGAACTGCTCCTTCTTCGGATTCGTTTTCAGCAGATCCCGCTGCACCATTTTCGGCGCGCAGCACCTACTCTGCGGGGATGATTTGGCCTTCATAGACGGCTCCTTGAGTAACGCGAGCACGGATGCCCGCTTGAAGGTCCAGCAGCCGATTAGCTAGCTGGGCGAGGTGGTCTCCGGAAGGTGGAGGGGGAGGTGCGTTGCCGCCGACCCCGACGCTCTTCGCACCCAGTTCGGCGGCCCGGAGAATCACTTGATCGGAGACGTTAGGCTTGTCCAGGCGCTCCATCAGCCTCTCCAAGGAGTGGAGGGCGAGGCCCTTATAACGCTCCTCCACCGAAGCAATCAGGGCAGGATCAACAATCTCCTCCCGCCGGGCGGCCATCGCAGACTGCCAAGCATCCGAGGCCATCACATTACTAACCCAAGCCTCGGAGTAGCCGTAGCGGATCGCGAGTTCCTTGTTGGTTACGCGGCCCCTGGCAATAATGTAATCAATCATATCCGTGTGGCTGTACCGAACCTTGTCCAGCGCGCCCATTGTAGGAGCGTGCGTTGGCTCGGCGGCCGGCGGCCCCCCAAGTTCTTCTACCATCTTGTCCGCTGCGGGAGAATCCATGACAATAAGACACGAGAAAGGACTGGATGTTCCCCCGCTTGCGGACGGCCCAATCATTGCGCTAAATACGCGGGGGTACTTTGCGCAATCTATTAAACACCTTCAAACATTCCGGAGTGGATTTGTGCGCAAGTTAGCTTTTTTTATTTGCCCCCCACCCCCCTGCGTTCGGGGCTGCAGGACGGAGGGCATCCGGGCGCGATGGCATGGTGCGCTGCAGCATTGGACTGATTCCAATTGCTGGACGGATTCGGTGGTGTGGATTAGATCGCGGCATGCAGCCATCATCGGCCGCACTGGATTGGTGCATGCGTTGGCATTCAGTTTGCTTATGCGTTCATCGAAACATTCAATGCAAGATTATTGAACCATTCCCCCTGCCGCGCGTCATACCCATGTACGCAGCGCAATCGCGTTGTGACACATCAATGGAGGTTCATCATGAAAAAGCAAATCACGGGTAATCTGGTTCGGTTCACGTTCGA
>ERZ1292632.781-Hain-H43-01um-R2-781-length-34502-cov-7_pt1 | contig 24537 bp, 40 predicted proteins | sample MGYA00564407_ERZ1292632 | MGnify/ENA primary metagenome ERZ1292632 (study PRJEB36523, sample SAMEA6512637) | groundwater metagenome | collected 2019-01-08 | study: AquaDiva: Metagenomics assemblies of 32 groundwater samples | reverse complement strand
GGGCGCGACTTCGTTGGCCGCTGGCCGAACTTCGCGGCGACGATGCGGAAGTGGGTGGACGTTGCGGTGGAGCGGATGCGCTCCATTCTCGACACCTTAACAGGAGACTTTGGGCTGTGAACACAATTACCGACCAAGAGCTAATCAGCGAAATCCGGCGCGGCCTGATTACGATCATGCGCGCGCTCATTCGCCGCTTCGGGCTGGCGTGGGCGGACTTTCTGCCGCGAAATGCGGAGTATACCGTCACCACGCCCTACCGGTCCGCGACGCCGACATTACCGTTTCCAGGCAAACCAGAGACCGTCAAGATAGTTAATTATGTGCCGCCTTCCACGACCGATACATAGACACTTGACAACATCGGAAAAGTGATATAATACCGACAACCAAACAAGCTCGCACGCCTTCAGCGTCCCGGCGCACGAAACCGAAAGCCCGCTCTTAAAGCCCGCTCTCAAATGAGAGACGGGCTTTCTTGTTTACAGGACACAGCATGAGCCATCCAAAGCCGGGGCGCGCCACAACAAGCAGGACATGCAACTCATCACCAACTCGCGCGAAAAGCTGCGCGAGATTGACTCCAACCTTACCACGCTGGGCGCAGAGGACGCGGCGGAGCCTGCCGACAATGCGCCTGCCGCCGACATGCCGATGAAGGCTATCAACACGCTCAAAGCAATCAGCAAAACAGATGACGAATTGCGCGTCGGTAATTACATCGTTCTATTTGGCGGACGCGACCTGACCGCCTTTCAGTATATCGGCAATACACAGCCCATCTTCCGTAATGCGGATGGAAGCGCGGGCGAGTTTTTTTCAAAGACAGTCGAACTCGAATCGGATTACACCGAACTTGGCCGGCTTCACGTTGATTGGGAGCATGGGCAAGAACCGGATACTGATGGTGAAGTGAAATCCCCCGGGCGGCACAACGTTCTTGGCTATGTGGACTGGAAGACCGTGAAACGCGATGAACGGGGTGTATTCGTGGAGCGCGTCCTTAACCGACGCAAGAAATATACGCAGTGGCTTGAGCCGCTCATTGAGGCCGGTTTGGTAGGAACATCAAGCGAAGCCACGCCCACCGGAGTGGAAATTAAGGTGACGGGCGAGATTGTCCGCTGGCCGCTTCATCGCGACACCTTGACCGTCACTCCAATGGATCAGCGCATGGCGACGGATAACGTAATTTTGGCAATGAAAGCTCTAGGTATTATCGGCGGGTCAACGGCTGGACAACCTGCAATGTCATCGGCGCCGGACGGCGCACAAGGCAACGCGCCCGCAAGCAAACCACCCGTATCAACGGCAAAAAATGCCGACTCAACTATTGGAAAAAACAAAATGAACGAACTTGACGAACTTAAGGCGGAGTTGGGCGGTCTCAAATCGGCCGTTGAAGCTCTGACAGAAAAGATTACGAAACCTGCCGACGATGGGCCCACCCTGCCTGCTTCGCAACACGGGAGACATGGACCGGCTCAGGTGGCCGATAAGGCCAAGCCGTTCAAATCGCTCGGAGAGCAATTGCTGGCGATCAAAGCGGTAGCCACCAATTCGGACGTAGCGGGCGCGGCTTACAACAAGCTCATGGCCGTAAAAGCAACCGGGGCAAGTGAGGGCGTTGCCGCCGATGGCGGATTCCTGTTGCAGTCGGAATTCGTAAAAGAAACTCTGGATCGCGTTTACTCAACCGGTCAGATCATGAGCGGTGTCGTGAAACGCGCGATTGGCCCCGGAGCAAACGGGCTGACAATTAATACCATCAACGAAACCAGTCGCGCAGACGGCAGTCGTTTTGGTGGCGTCCGGGCGTACTGGTTGAATGAGTCGGGAACGCTCACCAAGTCCAAGCCGACTTATCGCCGCTTTGTGTTGCCGCTGGAAAAGGTCATCGGCTTGTACTACGCCACCGATGAACTCCTGCAAGACGAAACCGCGCTCGAAGGTGAAGTCGGCGATATGTTCGCCAAAGAAATCAACTTCGTTTGCGAGGATGCAATCGTCAATGGCACAGGCGCAGGCCTGCCGCTAGGCATCCTTAACGGTGGGGCAACCGTCTCGGTCAGCAAAGAAACGGGTCAAGCAGCCGCAACTGTTGTTTACCAAAATCTTGTCAAAATGTGGGCGCGCATGTGGGCCCCCAGCCGCGCCAATTCGGTATGGCTCATCAATCAAGATTCCGAACCGCAGCTGGATCAACTCTCCCTCGCCGTTGGCACGGGCGGACTCGAGCCGCGCTTCGTAACCTACGGCCCCGATGGCGTAATGCGAATCAAGAATCGCCCCGTTGTGCCGGTAGAATACTGCGCCACGCTCGGAACGGTGGGCGACATCATCCTGGCCGACCTCGGTGGCTATCGCTGGATCGACAAGGGCGGCATTCAGGCAGCCTCGTCTATCCATGTTCAATTCACCACCGACGAATCAACCTTCCGTTGGGTGTATCGCGCAAACGGCGCGCCCTTCTGGGCGTCGGCGCTCACTCCGAAAAACGGCAGCAATACGCTGGCGCAATTCGTTTCCCTCGCGACCCGTGCTTAATACGAGTCGCTAACATCATAAGGACACAATAACATGGGCGCACCTCTGATTTACCTTCCCAATCAATTCAAGATCGCGACGGCGACTAAACCCGTCACAACGAACGGCACGGTGACGTTTGACAATGTGAGCATGAAAAATGCCATCAACGTCTGGTTGGTGGCACAATTCAACCAAGCCGCCTCGCACGCGACGGTCATCACCCCGAAACTTGGGGCGGTTGTTGCCACCGTTACTACGGCGATCACCTTCTCGGCGGACTGGTGGCTGAACTCAGACACCGACACCACCGATACACTCGTGGCGCAAACTGCCGCGACCACGTTTACTCTGGCGACCGGTACGACTCCGCAGTTAGTTGTGGCTCGCTTTAACCCTGCGCAGTGTTACGCGCAGGACGCGACGTTTGATTGCATCGGCGCGACTATCGCCACCAGTTCACAGGCGACGAACTACGTGGATGCATTGTGGTTCATCGAATCGAAGTACCCAAGCGCGACTCCTCCTGCTGCGATCACCGACTAGATTGTGAGCGGGGAGGCTTGAAGTTCGAGGCCTCCCCGCTGACGGAGAAAACCAATGACACTTTTCAATCAATCTCAACTTCAGGCGATGACCGCCTTCGTCGTCGGACGGCGCGTGGACAAGGCCAGTGCCACCCTTCCGGCCTCGACTACTCAGACACTGTTCACCGTCACCGGTGGGCGTGTGCTGTTGCTTGGCATTGTCGGCGAGGTGACAACCCTCGTCCAAACTCAAGCGTGCAACGCTAAATTGACATCGGCCCCGACGACCGGGACGGCGGTGGACATCTGCGCGGTGCTGGACATCACCGCCGATGAGGTCGGATGTCTCTATGGCATTACCGGCCTGTTCTCGGATGCGTTAGTCGGCTCGAATGCCGGGGCAGCGCCGATCCAAAATGCGGGGGGGATCGTCATCCCCATCGGCGTCATTCGGCTCAGCACATCGGCTACGAACACGGGCGCGACGAAATGGTCGGCATTCTATCTGCCTCTCGATGATGGCGCGCTGATGGCATAGAGGCCGAGAAAAGGAAACTCACAAAGGAAACTCACATGGCAAATTCAACCGTGAATGTTTACGGCACGACCAAAGGCGCTAGCGAAACTTTCGCTAATAACGCCGGACAAGAAATCCAGCTGCTTTTCAATCCGCGCGGCGATCTACTCTCGTCGGCGGCTCTACCGCCCAAAACCGAATTGGTGCGGATGGGCAAGACGTGGACAATGCGCACGGCGACGGCCTCGGCCTTCACTTACGTCGCGGCGCTGCCGACTACGCTGGCTGTGGCGATGCTGTACAACGGCGAGGCCAGCGGCGGGAAATCCTACGTCATTGACTCGGCGTGGCTTTACGGCGTGACCTCAATGGCCGCATCTCAACCTGTGGCGCTCATTGGGCAACTCGTCCCTGCCAGCACGATGGTGGCGCCGACGCACTCTGCCACTACTACGCTCATCTCGTCCAACAGCGGAAAGGGGACTTACGACGGCCTGGCGAAACGCGCGATCAATGTCACTACCGCATTTGGCGATCTGTGGCAGGTGCTTTGTCAGGGTCTTGTGCCAAGTCCGACAACCAATCTCGGCGCGTCCCTCTACGCTGATTTGTTCGGCGGTTTCATCGTTCCGCCCGGCGCGGGCTTTGGCCTGAATGCCGTGGCCGGCACGGCAGTGGGTACGGCCATCGTCGGCTTGACCTGGCACGAGGTGGTTCTTACACTCGGGTAGTTCTATAGGCTAACTCCAAGTGAGTGATCCTGTGAAAAGTGGAGCCCAGTCTGGACATCCCGTTTCCGAGGAAACGCGCAAGAAGTTGAGTGTTGCACTAACTGGAAGAAAGAACGGGCCTCCTATCCAAGAGACACGGGATAAAATTTCATCGTCCCAGAAGGGAAAGCCAAAGCCGTACCTTCTGGGGCACCTGGTATCTGCTGAAACGCGCAGGAAGATTTCCGAAAGACTTAGCGGGAATCAAAATAGCATCGGTCATCGGCATTCAGTAGAAGAGCGCCGAAAGATGTCTGAGATCGCGAAAGCACGCGGAAACAAACATAACTTCTTCATTGATGGACATGGTGATGAGCGGAGGGATGAACGCGCTGCCTCCCAAACGCAACTCGAATATCGTCTATGGCGCAATGCTGTATTTCAGAGAGACAATTTCGTATGTCAGATATGCGGCGTCCGAGGCGGAAGGCTACAGGCAGACCATGTTTTATCTTGGAAGAATCATCAGGATAAAAGGTTTGATGTGAGCAATGGTAGAACCTTATGCGTTTCGTGTCACCAACAAACCCCTACTTGGGGAAATCGGTTAAATGAGGTTGATTAGATGCCCGGGTTGTGACTACTGCCTTCTCGGCCTATTATCTTTTTGAGGTATCTACATGTCTACAAGCCTGAATGATTTGCCGGAACTGATCACTCTAGCCGACGATGATTTGATTGCGGTTTGGGATCAATCCGAGAATAAAAACAAGCGCGTTACGCGAGCTAATCTACTTAGCAATGCGCCGGGCGATCTCGCCGTCAATGGCGGAGACGTCACATCAACTCAAACAACTTTCAACCTGCTTAATGCAACTGTTACCACCCTTAATGTTGGCGGAGCAGCAGACATTAATATGAGTGTGGCTGGAAAAACTACCACCATCGCCGGGGCGGTAACTATTGCCCAAACGTTAGGAGTTACCGGGAATACTACGCTCACCGGCGATCTGGCGGTGAACGGCGGCGATCTAACCTCTACCGCCACGACGTTCAATCTTCTCAACACCACCGTCACGACGCTGAACATCGGCGGCGCGGCGACGACGATTGCGCTAGGGGCGGCCTCAGCCGTGATAACGCTTGCCGATGGAGCAAACTTAGCCTTCAACGCAACCACCGGAACAAAAATAGGCACGGCGACAACACAGAAATTGAGTTTCTATAATGCGACTCCTATTGTACAGGGGTTATCGGTGGCTGATGCAAGCGGCGGCGCGATCATTGACGCAGAAGCACGGACGGCGCTCAATGCGCTGATCTCGCGCATTGAGGCAACCGGACTAATTGCCACGGTATAGAAGAACAATCTTAGTAATGAAAGTAAAGTTACGCCAACTTGTTAACAGTTCACAAGCTCTCTCCCGTCTCATGGCGCAACCGATGCATGCTGTCGTCGCTTTCTCGCTCAGCAGGATAGCACGGCTAATCGAGCCGGAACTGAAAGCCTACGACGAATCACGGGTCAAACTGCTGAAAGAGTACGGCGAGCCGACTGAGGCCGACCCGACGCGGTATGAGTTCCAGTCGCCGGAGAAGGCGCAGTCGTTTGCCGACGAACTCAACGCACTGCTGGAGCAGGAAGTAGAAGGCGAGTTCAAGCCGATGACGCTGGAGAGCTTGGCGAAGGCAGAGATCAGCGCGGCGGATGTTCTTCTGCTTGACTGGCTTATTGAATCCGATGACTAACATGAGCAGTGAAACGGGCTGGTAAACGATGGCAATCTATGCCGAATATGCCACGATCAATGACGTGTTGACCAACTACATCGGTGACAGCAACACGGGGCAGAATACGCTCCTGCTGTCACTGATACGGTCAATCTCACGGGACATTGACGACGCGGCGGGTGGGCGCAAGTTCTTCCCTCGCGTGGAAACGAGATACTTCGACACGCCAGGCGACGACCAACTGGATTTCGACGACGATCTGTTGGCCGTGACGACCTTTACCAATGGCGACGCCAGCGCAATCACTGCCTACAACTTAAGGCCATACAACGAGACGCCCTATCATTCATTGCGACTCAAACAGACGAGCGGCATCGCGTGGTTGCCGGACACTGACGGCAACTGGGAGCGCAATCTTTCGGTGCTTGGCATTTGGGGTTGGCACAGACTTTACGCTCATGCCTGGCCGGACACCACCGCAACCCTAGCGGCGGCAATTACCACTACAACCGCGACGACGTTCACCTGCACGACGGGGATTGTCAAGGCGGGTGACCTGCTAAAGATCGACAGCGAATTCATCTATGCCAGTTCGGTGTCCGTGGCCGGTTCGGACACGGTGACGTGTGTGCGGGGCGTCAATGGAAGCACGGCGGCCACGCACGTCATATCGTCAGTGCTGTACCGCTGGTGGATACCGGAGATCAATCAATTGTGTGTTGAAGCCGTTGTCGCCAAATTGCGACTGAAGGACAACCCGGTTGGGGAAAGCGTGCGCGTGGGCGACGGGATGTTTAGCACGCCGAAGGATATAAACGTCTACATCCGCCAGCGATTGCACGGGCTGGGCGTGGTACGGGTGAACTGAGATGGCTGAAGCATGGAAACTTTCTACTGTTACCGCCGCGATCGCGGCTTGCTCCATCACCGTGACAAAGCCGGACGGGACAAGCGGCGCATTAACAATTCAGGATACGGTCAACAGCGGAGCGACGAAATTCACGCCGACGGTAACGCAGGCGGCCTGCCCGGTGCTTCAGCCGCGAGTGATCGGGTTTGTCACGCCGTTCGAAACGTTTTTCACGCGGGATAGCTACGGCGCAGACGCGGCACTCAAGACGGCGCATTATAGGTTGAGTTACAAATTTCTGTTTGCGCCGGTAGGACAAGGCGTGGAATTGTTCAGCATGTATGCGGCCAGCGTCAACGCGCTCGTGGCGGTGGGATTGTACTTCATGACCAATACGGCTATCGGCGGGACGACGGAATTTCTGCCGCGCATTGAAACATTCGAGCCGCAGATAGACGAGAAGAGCACGCTCTTTCACGGCGGGCTAATTTCGTTTGACATCGAGCAATTCTTAGAGGCATAAACCTATGGCAACAGGAAGAACTCATAGCAGATGGGATCGGATATTTGTCGGAGGCTACGACCTCAGCGGACAGGCGCGCAAGGTGGGTCCACTCTCGCTGGAATACGACGCCGCCAACCTGACCGCGCTGGCCGACCCCGTGCTGGGCTATCTGCCGAATACCGCCGCCGTCAACGTGGGCGCGATCAACTCAGTATTCAGTAATACGGCGACGACGGGCATCCATGCGTTACTCTCCACTGCCGGCGTGAAGCGCGTGGTGACAGTAGCGCGGGGGATACGCGCAGTCCCGGCGCTAGGCGATCCGGCCTTCGCGGGCGAGTTCACTCAGGGCGAGTACAGCATAGCGGACGACGGCGGCGGCATGGTCGTCAATCTGCCATTTCAGGGCTGGGCAGACGACGCGGCCAGTTTGCTGTTTGCATCGCCCTGGGGCGCGGTGCTGTTTGCGAACACGGCTCGGACGGCGGCCAACTCGTCAACGGGTTACGACCGGGGCGTGGTGTCTACGGCAGGCGGCGGATTTCTCGTTTACCACGTTACTGCCTCATCCGGCGCGGGACACACGGCGACGATCAAGGTACAGGACAGCGACACCAACGTAGACGCCAACTTTGACGATCTCTCCGGCGCAACGACGGGCGTGATTACGGTCACGGCGGGCGTGAGCGGGCTGGTGGCAATATCACCGACGGCTACCGTCAGACAGTTCATCCGGGGGCAATTAGTTTTTGGCACGGCAACGTCGATCACGCCAGTTTTATCTTGGCACAGTGGCTAATCATTCAATCACAGTAAGGAGATTTCAAAATGGCTACAGGCAGAACAGTTTCAAAATGGACGCGGTTTTTAGTTGATGGATCGGACGGGACACCCCGCGAGATTCCAGTAGACAGTATCAACGGCGTCGGCTTCAGTTTCGACGCAGTTGATCTGACGGCGTTTCAGGATGCGGTGAAGGGCTATCTGGCCGGCCATCCCGATTCGGCTATTGAGATTTCGGGGCCGTTCAGCAACTTGGCGGTAGCGGCGGCGGCGGCCTCGGCGGCTGCTCCGGTACTCTCCGGCTCGCATACCGTCCTGAGCGCGATCAGCACGCCGACATTTGCCACCCCGCTTGGGCTGGCGATCATGTACGGGGTTCGGGGATTCTGGGCCACTGGGGATGTTGTCTTCGGCGTCGTCGCTCCGAGTGCCACAGAGGGCTACCAGTGCTATTCCTACATCGTGGACGGCGAGAAGTACACGGCGTCGTTCAAGCCCATTCCGGGATGCACGCCCGCCTTTGGAACTGCCGGCTTGACGTAGGCTGAACGCTATGCCAAAACTGACATACGACGAACTCTCTCCCGTCCCGGAAGCACCGTCCGCGCCGAAAGCAAAGACGGCGGCTTCCCCCGCGCCCATCTACCGCAACGCCTACGAGCGCGCGGTGGCATTGTTGGCCGAAGTGAAACTGGCCGTATGTGACGATAACATGGGCGATGCGGCGGTTCTTAAAAAACTAGATGCGCTCTGGGCGGCGGTGAATGATTGCATCCCGGATGCAGATAAGCAGAAAGGCGACTGATGAGCAAAACAATCACAAGCCCAGTCAAGAAATGGCCGGGCAGTGTCGTTCTGTTTGATCCGCTGACCTATCCGCAGTTGATTGAATGGCAGACGGCAATCGAAAAGGCAAACGAAATCAAGGCCGACATCACCTTTGCGGATGCGGCGCTCATACCGTCGGTGACGGCGGCGCTCCTGCCTGGCATCTTCGCTTGTGTGGAAACGTGGGAGTTAGCGGGCTTGCCTGCCAACCTATCGCCGGAGAACCTGCCCGCTACGCCTCGCCAGAGCGCGGGGCGGTTGATCATCTGGCTGGTGGGCGAGATTGGCAAACTGGCAGATGAGGCCGACGAAATCCCAAACGCCTAGCGGCGCGCGCCTATCGGTACGCCGAAGGCGACGCGCCAGAACCGAGAGAGATTGAGGCGGCGCGGTTGATCGCCCGCTTCGGGGCTGAGGTGGTGCTGGGCGCTCCGGCGGGCTACAAATATCTGCGGCGGATTTCGGCGGCGGAAATGATAGTCAGGGCGTATCAAGAGCGATCCGCGAGCGACGATTGGGCGGACTGGACGAGCAAGAATCCGGACGCAAGCCGGGCGCTAGCGTGGGCAATGAAGGCGGCTGAGAATGGCTAAGATCGAAATTGAGATGGTGGCAACGATTGACGATGCGATCTCCGGCCTGCGGAAGGTCGAAGGTCAACTCAAGAGTACCGGTGACGCCGGGGAAGTCGTAGCCGGCCAAACCAAGAAGACGTCCCTGAGTTTTACGGAACTGAATAGTGCCATCGCCCTCGGTCGGCAGGCTTTGCAAATGCTGGATCAAGCCTACCGCGCCGTGATTGTGCCAACGATGGATTATGCAAAAGAAGTCCGCGACTTGGGGCGCACAATCGGCGCGTCTGCCGAAGAGTCAAGCAAGCTCATTCAGGCCGCCGACGACGTACTGGTTAGCACGTCCTCACTCGAAGCGGGACTGAAGGCCGCAATCCGCAAAGGCATATCTCCGACGATTGAGGGGCTTGGGAAGATGGCCGATCAATATAACGCCATCCAAGACCCTATTGCCCGCACTAAATTCTTGATGGATAACTTCGGGCGGTCGGGTGCAGACCTTGCTCCGCTGATGGAGAAGGGCAGCGCGGGTATTGCGGCGATGGGACAGAGCGCCGAAGATGCCGGGCTGGTGATGAGCGGGCAAGCAGTACAGGCGGCGCGCGATTACGAAATCGCGATGGATGGCGTTCAGGATAGCGTCAAGGGTGTGACCTATGCCATCGGCAATAAGGCCATCCCTGTTCTGACAGACTTTTTGGATGGCGTCAGTGAAGAAATTACTGTTTTACGGCTAGTTACTCAGGCGATGGACATGGGAACGCTCAGCGCATCCGAGTGGTCAGCAATGCAGACGCAATTACAATACGGTGTGATAGATAACACGGATGTGCAAGCTCAATTGACGGAACAAATCAGACGAGAGATCATAGCGCGAAACGAGCAGGTTGAGGCATTATCCAACTGGATAGACGAAGGCGACCGGGCGATTGCGGTGACGGCGGCGCTGGCGGGCGGATTGCCGGAAGTAACCGACGGACTAATTAACCAACAGATAGCGGCACAGACGCTGGCGCTCATGCTGGCGGGGCCGCTGGGCGATGAGACCGAAAACTTCACGGCGAAACAAGGCGAGCTACTTACCAAACAACAGGAGCTATCCGCCGAGATAGAGCGATACACGGCGCTGAACGGGTCGGCTATCCCCCCAGCACAAAACTTGGCCGCGATACAGAACGAACAAGCGTTGGCTGCCGCCGAATATGACGCGGCATTACGGGGATTAGACGCGGCTCAGGGATCGTTGATTATCAACCAGGAGCAGGGCTACGGGTTGGAAGTTGTGCTAAACCAGAAGTACACCGAAGCGAAAGTTGCACTCGATGAAAAGAAAATGGCGCTTGAAAAGGCTATTGAGGCTACGAAAAATGCCAGCGGCGGGACAGCGAACTACTCAACCAAGTTAGGAGAGCTAAAAACAGAACTTGATATAGTGAACAGAAACATAGAAACCAATGCGGTCAAGCACGAAGAAGCCACGCGGCGGATTCTATTTGGGCTGTTGCAACAACGGGTTAGCATGGCGCTTACGGCGGGAACGATCACCGAGGAGCAAATGCCCGCAATCAATGCGTCCCTGAATAACGTGGCACTGAACTGGGGATTGTTGGATCAAGACACGAAAACAGCCATAGACAGTATTGATGCCGCGCTTATCGGTTTGAAAGACGGCTCTATGACGGACTTCGAGCAGAAGATGAACGACATCGCCGGCCCGGCCATGAGAGATTTACTAATTCCCGCGACGGATGAATTAGCGGGTCGGTTCGACAAAATGGCCGACGAATCCCTAATTGGAAAGTTGATCCCGGCCGTTGAGGACCTGGATGACGCCCTCGGCACGAAGAAGAGTTTGGCGAAGACGATACAAACCGATACCATCCCAGCGTTTCAAGATTTGATCGTGATTATGAAAGGCGAACTGGCGACGCAGATGGGCAAATTGTTTATTGATACGATAGCTCTTGGCGGCGCATGGAGCGGCGTGGCGTCGTCGGTACGCGATGCAATTGGAGCGATGAGCGGAGCGCCAGATCACCTGCCGGCATTTGCGGGCGGCGGCCAGCTGAGCGGCGGTGGAGCGCCGGGCGGAGCGCCGGGCGGAGCGCCGGGCGGAGCGCCGGGCGGAGCGCCGTCAACAGTGCGCCCGCCAACAGTGAGACGCCCAACAACTACGGAGAAGGAGATCAAATATGGCGGCAGGCAGGCATTCGGCGGAGATTATCTCGTCAACCGACCTACGCTCTTTATCGCGGGTGATGCTGGGTTAGAGCGGGCGACATTCACGCCGGGCGGCAAAGGTGGCGGCGAGACCACGATCCACAATATCATCACGCTCGATGGCCGCGTGATCTTCGAGAACTTCGTTAAGGAAGCGGGGGCGCGCGGGATGCAACTCTCGCCGGTGATGTAACGCTATGGCAGTCAAGGGCATTCTAGCAGGCACGGCGGCGCAACGGACGGCCTACAGTACCGCCCTGCTCTCAACGGGGCAATGGTGGGCGCAGGTCAGCACGGATAACGTGCCGGTGCTGGAAGGATATTACTGGTGGACAGGTAACGCATGGACGCTGAACAATGCTGTGGGAGATCAACCGACTCTATTCTTAGAATGTACTACTTATCCTGGCGCGCGTATTGTCGCGATAACCAATTCAACGACAGATATTGTAGGTGTTGTGCAAATCAAGGCACAAACTACCGGCAATATGGCATCGGGGTTTGGATCGTCAATCCGCTTCACGATTGACGACAATGCTATTTCCCCGAATGACATAGGGCTTAATGCTGCAGTCCGAACTAATGCCGACGATAGCGGACGATTGATATTCATGGCATCGTTGGGCGGTGTGATGGGCGAAATAGCGTCCATGTTCTCGGCGGATAAATCCATGAATCTGCTTGGCTATTTGAACTTGATAGCCGACGATGGATTGGGTCATATTCAAATGACGGAAGTGGCCGCGCCGAGTGCGGCATCTGCCGATGGTGGAAAAATATTTCTTCGAGACAACGGAGCAGGCAAAACACAACTGTGTATTATCTTTAATACAGGTGCAATTCAAGTAATAGCAACGCAGCCGTAACATGAAAAGACAAACATTGTTTATCGTTGCGTGGTTGGGGATCGTGGCAATGTCCATTTTTATTCTCACCCTCTTTCGGATTGCGGCTAACTCGATATACCGATAATGGCTGAAGCAACCTGGAATTTTTCTGTGGATTTGAACGGCGACGGCGACTTCTCGGACACGGGAGAGGATATTTCTGTCTACATTATCTCCGCCGACTGGCAGATTGGATTTGCCAAAGCCTTCGACACGATCTCGCGCGATAACACGATGACGCTGGTATTGAAAAATAGCGATAACCGTTTCTCGCCAGAACACGCCAGCGCACTGGCAGGTTTCACGCGGGGACGGGTTATCCGGGTACAGATGACCTACGCCGCGACGACCAAAACCCTATTCATTGGTTGGATTGGGGAGATTTCGCCGGCCGCTGGCACGAAAGAGCGGCGTACGACGACGGTGACAGTAGAAGGATATTGGGCGCGGGCGCAGAAGGCCGAAGCGTTCGTGCCGCTGCAAGAGAGCAAAACCGCCGATCAAGTGATTGAAGCTATTCTTGCCAATACTTTCATCTACCCGCCGGGGTTTACTGGTCGCTGGTTGTTGGGCGTTGTCGGTTTCAGTGAATTGGGGGTCAACACTATTCTGGGCGCAACGTCGGATTACCTGAGTGCGGAAGTAGGCAAGACGACCTTCGCTTACATTGCCGACAAGTGGGGCGATGGCGTGAGCGTTTACGGCGCGCTGGCCGATACGGTAGGGCGCGAATATGGGCGACTGTTTCTGGATCGGAGCGGAGTGATCGTCTTCTGGAATCGGCATCACCTGATACTGGCGACGGTGGTTGCAGCGACTTTCAGCAATTCCATGATGGGGCTGGATTACAAATACGGATCAAATATCGTCAATGTTGCAACGGTGCAAGCGAACCCGCGCAAGGTGAACATTTCGCCGGAAACGCTGGGAACGATTGACGGATCAACGAAGATAGAGCCGAGCAGCACAAAGACTGTAACCTTCCGCTACGCCAGCCAGACGGCGGGCGAGAAAATAGCCGGACGCAACGCCATTGCGCCGGTGCAAACGACCGACTTCGCGGCTAATAGCGCGTCGGATGGAAGCGGCACGGACTACACAAGCAGCGTCACGGCGGCTATTACGACTGAGACGGCGACGCAGTGTATCGTCGCCTTTGCCAATGCGGCTACGGTAGCAGTCTACGTTCAGTCTGGGGCGAAGATTCGCGGAACGAAGATTACCGACTACGGTACGGTAGCGCAGACCAGTCAAGACGACACGAGCATAGCATCCTATGGTCGGCAGGCATTTACTTATCCGTCAACGATGGACAACACGACGGACGCTCAGGGCGTGGCGGAGTATGTCGTCACCAGCCGCAAGGACGCGCGGGGCGACATTGCGGCAGTCAGTCTCTTGCCGCGAGCCAATGCCACGCTAATGGCGCAGGCGCGCGACCGGACGATTGGCGACCGGATTACGTTGACCGAAACACAGACCGGCGTTGCGACTAAGGATTATTTCATCATCGGTGAGCATCATATTCTGATGAATGCAGGCAAAGATTACTCTCTCGCGTGGAATATCGAGCCTGCAAGCGGACAACAATATTGGGTTTTGGGTATCACCGGTTACAGCGAGTTGGGCGTGACGACTTACGCGGGACCGCTATGAGAATAGAGCGGCAAATATGAAAACACAAAAATATCTCAAGGCCTACGTCAATCATGGCCGCTGGCTGGTGGATTGCCCGCAGTGCGGCGGGTCGGAGATTGTCAGAGTGGATCAACCGTTTCGTTGCTTGGGCAGAGTCAATGCCGGATTTCATGGTGAGACAACCGAGTGCGGATGCGTGATGGACGTGGAATGGCCGGATGAGAAACTAGCGATTGAGTCCATTTTACTTAAACGCAAGGTGGAGAATCGTAATTGGGTATGGGGTGAAACGGTGGAAATACTCAAAGCCGAGAATATTAAAGAGGGGGTCATCTAACTATGGCCTTCACCGCGTGGCGCACCTGGACGACTAACGAATTAGTTTCGGCGGCGCTGCTTAATGCGCAAATCCGTGATAACGGTATCGCCGGCGTGCCGGATATTTTCACGACGGCAGGCGATATCGCATACGCGACGGCGGCAGACACTGCGGCGCGGTTGGGTATTGGAACGGCATTACAACTTTTGCGTACTAATGCCGGAGCGACTGCGCCAGAGTGGGCGGCAGATCCATCTACCGCCCACATCGCCGCCAGCGCCGCCGTACATGGCCTGCCCGCGTCGGTGAATGTGCTGGGCAACCGGAGTGCGGCGGGGGAGTTCGTGCAAAGGTCTACCGTCGCCTCGATGACCACATCGGGAGCAATATCCTTCTATCATGTATCATCTGCCGTAACATTTGCTGTAGCATTTTCCGCCACTCCAATTGTTTGTCCGGGAGGCACGACTACCGATGTTGTGCATTTTGGGGGTATTCAGGTGGTGACGACCACAGGATTCTCATATCGCCGTCTCAGCAATACAGATTCCCAAGCGGCGTCAAATATTGGGTGGATTGCACTGGGGACATAAAAAAATGATACGAAGCAATGTTCAATATGGACAAATTTACGCAGGCAACACGCCGCTTGCCAGCACCATCGCCGTCGTCCAAACCGCGCCAATGCAACTGACGGTGAGGGCCGGGAGTTTCACGACGACGGGGCAGAGCAAGATTGTGGATGTGCCAGAATACAGTGTCATTACCCCGGATGTGCAGAAACTTATCGATCTGGGCGCAATAGAGTTTTTCCATGGCAATCGTCGGGCGAGAATATGGAGCATGGACGGTGTTACAGGAAAATTTAGAAAGGCACAGACGTTCACGCTGGCAGCGGATCAGGTGTTCAATTTGACGAGCGATGCGGTGGACGCGAAGGCCTATCAGGCGGAGTTAGGGATTGATCTGTCGGCGCCGGGCAGCGCCATTCCGGTAGACGTGCTGATACGTTCCCGCATTCTGCCTGACGGCTATCCACCGATTCCCATCGCAACATGGGAGACAATCCATCAGTTGATCTTCGAGTTCGTCGTGCCGCCGGGAACAGTTGATCTAAGTGCGATAGATATTTTCGTACTTAATATAATTTCTGGATTCCCAGAAGGAACATCAGGACAAGATTGGCTAACTCAAAGTGGAGCCATTTGACGAGTAGGTGTAGTAATTGCTATCTCCGCATTCCAATGGCCGCAGGTAATTCTCCATTGGAGTACATCGTATTTTACGACACAGCGATTATCGTCTACCCATTCGGCAATTGATTTAGTATCGCCAAATGCTGTCAGGGGATGGTTGCGACGAGTATTTCTACTGTTCTCTTTATGAGTTACCCAATGACAGTTACTAGGCTCATAATTTCCGTCATTGTTGATGCGATCTATCTCTAGGCTATCGTCATACCCATTCGTAATTGCCCAATCTCGGAAAGCAGTGAAGTTATCACGCCATTCGTTACAAACGGAAATACCGCGACTGCCGTAATTCTTGAAACTTGGTTCATTTGAGTTGTAGCAACGGTTTTTTATACCACACCAAATCCAAAATAGATGCGTATTGGATTCGCCATGAATGACACTGCGTTTGCGCGTTGTTTCACGTCGAAAGCATCCACAGGAAATTGTGTTGCCCGACGTAAGACTTCCGAAGGAAACATGTGTTGAATTACCGCAATCACATATACAACGAACATGTAATTTTGACCATTTCCCAATAGTCGGCTTATCAGTGATCGTTAGTCGTCCATAGCGATCTCCGATCTCTGGAATTGGGTATTTTCGTCTGGATGGCATTTCTACTCCTAATGAAAAAGCCCGTTCCCACTCCTGTCGGGGAGCGAGAACGAGCAATTGGATTGTAACACAGACGCCTGCCGACACAGACGCTTAGATTTCAGTGGTATTATACCACAGATAGGGAGTATGTAATATGGCTAGACTCATCGAAGGGTCACGCGACCCTCAGCGGCTTGCGCGTGAAGCACTGGAAGCGGCGGTGAAGGCAAGCAAGGCGAAGCACAAGGCGAAGGCGTGGAAAAACATAAGCAAGGCCGAGCAGGATGAATTGATCGAAGCGGCGCTGAAACAGCTTGGTTTACTGGACGCGGCTGGGATTGTGGAGGACTGATGACCGCCACCCGAAACGGACGCTACACGCTCGGCGCGCAGGCGGCGCAGATTGACGGTATTGCCGAGTCGGTGAAACGAATTGAGGCCGCTCTAAACGCTCACATATCGGAAGAGCGTGAGTTTCTGGAAAAGATGCGGACAGAGATAGCGGATTTGCACGCACAGAGCGAGGCCGCTATTACCTCAGTGCGCGAGCGCGTCATCGGCTTGGAGCATGACGCGCGCATTGCCAACCGAGTACAGGCGACATTCACGGCCATCGGCAGTGTCATTGCGGGTCTTGTCGGGGCAGTGTATCAGCCGAAGTAGATCGCGGCGGCGGAATGCCGCGATTGTAGAATCACAAGGAGATGATAATGGAACTTCAACCGATTTTGGATGCACTCGCGACATTCGCGGCGCAAGTGCTAGTCATCGTCCTGCCCGTTCTGGCATCACTGGCAGCGGCGTGGCTCGTAGCGCAAATCAAGATGAAGATCGAACAAATCAAAGACATCAAGTATGGGGGTGTCGGCTATGCCTTGGAAAGTGCGGTAAACATGGCCGTCTCTGCCGCCGAACAGACCTTCAAGGGCGGCGAGGGCAAGGCTAAGGCCAAGAAAGATGCGGCGGTTGCGTTGGCTACTGCTTATTTGAAGGCGCGCGGCGTCAAGCTAGACGTGGCGCTCATCGAGGGCGCGGTTGAGGCCGCCGTGTTCGATGAGTTGACCAAGTTCAAGGAAAAGAAAGAAGAGTAGGAAAAGCAGGGGGGGCGGGCAACTGCCCCCTTCTCATGGCGAAAAAAATAACACTGCTGATAATCTCCGACCTGCACGCGGGGTCAACTGTCGGCCTGTGTACTCCGACGTTTCAACTCCCCGACGGCGGCACTTACGGACTCTCCCACGCCCAACAATGGCTGTATCAAAATTGGAACGACTTAGGCCAGAAGGCCATCAAGGCCGCGAAGGGCGGCAAGTTCTATTTTGTTAGCAATGGTGACTTGATTGACGGCAAGGTCAAGCAGTCCGTCCAAACGGTGACGGATAGCATGGTGGCGCAGAGGGAGATAGCGGCGGAGCTGCTCGACCCGCTGGTACAGCAGGCGGATAAGTTCTTCGTCATTCGCGGCACTGAGGCGCACGTTGGTGGCATTGCCCAGCACGAAGAGGGGATTGCGAAAGACTTCGGTGCGGAGAAGTCGGAGAGCGGGACGTACTCCCACTGGCAATTATTGGCCGACTTTGGGGGGGTGCTATTCGACTTCGCCCATCACGTCGGCGGTGGGGGACGACCCTGGACAAGCGGTGGAAACGCGGTGCGACTGGCCGCCGAGACGGTGATGGACTACGCCGGTGGACGTATCCCGCAGTTGGTATTCCGAAGCCACGTCCACAAATACGCCGACAGTTTCATCAACGTGGCGCAGACCCGCGCAATCATCACCCCGGCGTGGCAACTGCGAACGGCTTACGGCTACCGGATAGCCGCCCGCCCTGCCGATGTGGGTGGGGTGATCGTGACGATTGAAGCGGGGCGCGCCGACGTAAATGTAGTATTGTTCAAACCAGAAAGGCCGACCATATGGCACGCGCAAAAAGAATAACACTTACGAGCGACGAGTTGGTTGCCGCACTGCTGGCTGAGTACGACCTGCCGGAACTCCTGCCCGATGACATTACGGCGGCGCGGCTGTCGGCTCAATCACGACATCGGCACGCCTATTGGCTGGCGATTTTAGAGGCGCGTGTCACAGTCGGGGAACTGGTGAAGGTCATGTGCTACAATCCGGCGACGAAACGCCCGGTGGCCGCGTTCCGCCCGAAGCCGAAGGCGTGATATGCGACGCTGGATTTCTATTGCAGCGTATGCGCGACGTGAGGGCATCACCGAAAATGTGGCGTGCCAGCGGGCGGCAAAATACGTTTGGCTAGGTGTTTGGGAACGCAAGCTCGCCATGAAAAAGGGTAGACAGGTGTTGGTGTTTCGTGATATGAGCTTGAAATGGCCGAAGCACAACGGGGAAGAAGAATTGTGATAGAATAGAAATAGCCGGTGCAGAGAGGCCTTCGTCAAAGGGACGTGAGCGCGGGGTTGCTGACGGTCAACGTCAAGTCGGACGGCATATTAGCCGTCACCCTACCATTCGGGCGAAAACGTAGACGCTGGCGCAGTCCGGTCTCTGCGGGAATGGGTCATCGCGCAAGGCTGGCCGCCTCTGCACCTGCTTCACTCTGGTATAATTGACTTGCTGGGACGCTAGCTCAGCACTAAAACCGGCACGGATGATCTCCAGCCCCGGCTACCGACCCCCGATTGCGGGTCGGTTTCGCGTTAAAGAGGGTATGACTTTTTTTAACCTGGGGTACTATTTACACGGCGGCGGGAATGTTCTATATTGTAAACGCTGTACAGTCTGTGGCCGGCGGTCTAGGAGTGTACCCCAAGAGAATCTCTCAACCGCCCCACAGTCCAAAGGCAGGCTAACCATGACAACCCGACACGAACGAATACAGAATATCATTGGCGAGATGGAAGACGGCCCCGAACGCGAGTGGACGTACCGTGTCACCATCGGCGCGCACGCCTACCTCATCCGTGCCATCGACTCGGCTCAGGCCGAGCGGCGGGCGCGCGCCGCTTACCGGAGGGCGCTCAATATGCCCGCCGGTTGCGCGACCCCACCCGCCGATGCCTATCTGGTGAGGACGAGATGATATTCACCATTCGTGACATCGGCGGCGGGATATTCCCGCTGGCGGCCGACATCTACATGGGTAGCATGATCATCACCATCCTGCGGGACAGTGATCGCGCTAGCCTGGTCGAGCGCGTCAAAGCGCAGTACCCCGACGCGATTGAGACGACCACCCCGCCCGATATGAGCGGGTGGCTGCTCATCACAGACATACCGAATAAGCGCCCGGCGTAGGGCGCAACACCTACTCGACGAAAAGGAAAACGACAATGAAAAACAACCTGAAGGAACAATTGAAAGATGCAAAGACAACTCTGATTATCACCCCGGAACCGCTCATCATGGAAAAGGTGGGCGACACATTCCGGGGAACATTCATCGGCCTTCGCGCCTTCGATAAAGTCAATGCGACGACTGGAGAGATGGAGCGAAAGCCGGTTGCCCACTTCTACGACGGCGAAAAAGTGCTATTCAACATGGGCGCGATGCTGACGCGCGGCCTAGAAATTCTGCCGGCGGGGACATCGGTGGAGATCGTGTTGATAGAATTGAAGGCAAACAACAAGGGCGGCAAGACCAAGATTTACAGCATCGCCCCCCTCAACATCCCGCGCCTCGACCTGCACGATCTGTTCGGCGGCGTGTTGGAGATATCCGCGCCGAAGTCGGAAGATTTACGATTATCCGCCCCTGCGCAGGAGAGCCAAGAGCCTGTTGAGCCGTTGTTTCAGAATTTCAGCAACCTGCATCCGAATACTGTCAGCAAGTGGGCCGCGCTGGTGACGTCGGCTGTGAAGGCCGGGGTGCAGATGAACTACGACCTCGGAGAGGACGAATCCGCAGTGACGCTGATTGATCGTGTGTTGGCAGTCAAGACCGCGATGGACAATCGCGCGAGTAACAAATAGGCGTCGCAACTCCCCCGCTCCTGCGCATTTGCACGGCGCGCCTTATCAGCCTCGGTCTATCTAGCTGTAGACGGTGCAGGAGCGGGGAATTACAAACTTAGCAAAATCAGGAACGCACACTAGCTAGTGTGAACGGCCTGTTTTAGTAACCCGTAGCCGCAAGGTAGCTCCGAGTAGGTGCGGGTGAGTTTACAAATAGGCGCGGCGGCGTGGATTGCTGGACACGCAACCGGACAACGGGTGTACATTGCGGGTACTAAACCCCGCCCGCGCCACAACGACAGAGTAGGCATGTGAGGTAACAGAACCCCTGCACCGCGGTAGAAAATTAGCACTGGAGACTGACATGAAAACCTTCAAAGTGTGGATAGGCACATCGCCCGATAACGTGCTTGACATTGCCATTGTCCGCGCCAACAATTGCGCTCAGGCCGAAAAGAAAGCGTTGATTTTGGCAGGCGATTTTGAGGAATCGGCACACGCCGTTAGGATTGAGGAACTTTCAGGCACATTCATCGAGTAATAGAAACTCAACAACCCCCACGGAGACACAAAGGAGTAAACCATGCGCAGGCTGAATGATAATCATGCCTATACGCTCCACTCCGTCGCCGGCCTGCTGCTGGTTGTCGCCCTCGTCGCCGCGATGCTGTTTGTTGAAATCGCGCCGACGTGGATGCTGATCCTCTCCTTGCTGGGCGCGTTCGGGTTGTGGACGGCGACGGCGGAAAGACTGTAGTTTCCGCATATTCTATGTTGGAAGGCAAAATGAATCATAAAGACGCTAACTTACGATGTTTGGTTGCTCATTTAGGCTTGGAAGGCGAGTTGCTTCCCGCCTGTATAAAATGCTCGGAATGTGGTGAATGGTTACGACCTGATGACTTTGCAAATGGTCAATGCCTTCCAACATTGCGTGCAGTTGACCCGCCTTCGGCTCTAGTAGGCGGCGGTGATTCTGAAAATTCGGCGGGCAACTAACGCTTGCCGTTAGACGTTTGTTGGTCAAGGGTAACGCCCCTACACGCAACTAACGCAAACCGTTAGAAGGATTCTCTATGTCTCACATTCTTGTGAAAATCACCGTTGACGATGACGGCGTACCTATTGAAAATCCAGTTTGGCATCTCGTTGCAACGCGGCAGGGAAATCACGCGCTTTGCACTGGAGAATTTTTTGGCGGCGGTGAGTCAATGTGCGAGTTTGAATTACGGGAAGTTGAGCGCGGCATACCTTGCCCAAATTGTGCGGAAATTATAAAGGCGCATAAGGCGATTAAATTGTAATGTGCCTTCTAACAAAGCAGGGAAACCTGCTCGGCGCGGCGCTGGATTTGGCGCGTAAACTGGCGGGGGAAGTGGCAGTTGACAAGTAGCGGCGAATTGTGATAGACTTCGATTGTCGTTTGGAAGCGACCAAAAGGGTTCAGTGAAAGTCCGTTTTTCTCTGGCTACGGCAAATGGCGACCTGAACCCCGCCACTTCCAAAGCCTATGCCAGAGACAAGCGGATTTTTTTTATTCCCCTTGCCATACTGGTAGTAACCGCGCCGGCGGCGGATGACGCCGGAAACCAGCGGGGACGCTGGCAGGCCTGAGGAAGGCAGAACGACAAGGTGAGCGCGATAGAGGACTATCGCCGCGCCGGGCAGAGTTCCGGCGTAAGCCGCGCAGAAAGTGGCAAAACGCCGGGGTTGACATCATTGGGCAAGCACTTACCCGGCTCGTGCGAACGATACAACAGCCGCGAGTAACTGATGAAGCGAAAACGACCGACCGACGGCCAACGCAACTCAGCCTCGAGCAAGGGCTGACTCTCTCTACTCCCTCCCTCCAGCATTAGCCGGTCGGACACAACACAGACACGGAGAACAAAGCGCATGACCCCGGTACACATCTACACTGACGGAAGCGTTCACCCCAATCCGAACGGACAAGGCGGATGGGCGGCGTTGCTGATATGGAACGAGGTGCGCCGTGAACTCAGCGGCTATCTGCCCATCGCAACAAACAACACCGCCGAACTCGAAGCTGTGATACACGGGCTGGACGTATTGAACGGCGAAGGGCATGAAGTTGTTATCCACACCGACAGCGAATACACACAGAAGGCCATCGTCGGCATGAAAAAACCGAAGGCGAACTTCGGGTTATTGGAGAGAATCCGCGCCCTGTGCGCCCGGCACACAGTTACGGTGGAGTGGGAGCGCGGTCATATCGGCGGCGCGGAGAACGAGCGCGCCGACACACTGGCAAATCAAGCAAGGATAAGAGGGAAATCACATGACGGAAATTGAGGCACTTCTAAAGATAGCATCGGCCGTAAACAACTTAGCTGCCGCATTTGCTGGAATTGGAACGGTGGCCTGGCTGGCACTCCTATTCAAAAGCATGAGCGCGCAGGGAGGGGTAAACCGCCTGGCTGATGTTGCCGAACGGTGGCTACAGAGAGAGAAGGATAAAATGCGATGACCCGCCCCAAAAACTACCGAAGCGCACTTGACGACTATTTCCCGCGTGACCCCGCCGCCCCCGTTGTAACGCTTGCCGAAGCCGTTAGAACACCGGCGGACATGCTGGGGCAAGGCGGGCTGTGGGCGGAGACGAAGGATGAACCGGGAAAGTCACTGATAGACAAGGCGGCCGAAATGATATGCACGCTGGGCCAGTGGCCGTCGGTGGCCGAATGCGGCGAGAAGATGCGGAAAGACCTGAGGAGCGCGGCGCGGTGGATATTGCAGGACACGCGCGGCGACTTGGGCAAGGTCGAGCGGGCGTACAAGAAGATGGTCAACGAGCCGTTCGAGGTCAAGGTGTGCCACAGCGCAAGCAACCCGTTTACTGTGGCGCGGCGGATGTATGCCGTTGCCGCGAAACTGCCGAAGTCGAGCGATGACGTGAGCGGGTATTTGGCCTATGTGCAGGAAGATAGCCCGGTCAAGAAAGCCGCCGACGAAAAGAAACGAATGCAGTATCTGGAGTATCTAACCCCATGAGAATAATCACGGCGAGGTTCACAATTCCAGAAGAGGACGAAGCGGATTATGCCGACGTTATTGGCGAGTTGGTTCTGGCCGACTACATGGCCGATTCCAGTGTTGGCTTTGAGTTGGTCTCCGACTCCGCCCCGCTGTTGGAACTGCGGCTTGCCCCCAAGCGGACAGGTAAACTCGATGGAGTCGAAATGATAGTTAACGGATTTCAAATTGACGGGAATGAACGTCTGGATATGGACGATCGGGGACATGCGTTCACGGTGGCCGACCTCATCGCACATGTTCGCAAGCAGACGCTTATAGAGGCGACTGAATCGCGCGCCGTCGTCGCGTCCAGCATGGCGCGGGGGGACAGCGCGGGGCTGGTGGAGAAGTACAAGGAGCTAAGAAATACTAGAGATGAAAACAGGGCTGGTATTATGCAGGCGTTTGACGATGTATATTCCGCCTACGCCCTGCTTGCCGCCACCTACGACGAGTTGCTGGCCGAGCGGCATAGCCCCCCGCTGCAAGGCGGCGGCTGATGCTAGCCGTTGGGCCGCATATCAGGGATGTGGACGAGTAGGGTTATGACACGACGCAAACGTGAAACTGGCCCGAATAGAAGCCCGACCGGGATAGTGGGTTGCGGCAACGTTACCCGGAATAATGGTCGAGTCCACGTCTCTACTATGCGGTCCAACACCGGCATTAAGCAGACACGCGCCTTCGGCGCTTCGGTGATTTGTGGTGGGCTGGCGGCGCATGCCGCTTATGCCCACCGTTAGACCGCTTTGGAGAACATCATGGCAGATATGCTACTCATTGTTGGCTCATCGCTCTCTGGTAATGATGTGTCGGCTAAAGACCGTGCGACAATCTTTAACAAAGTCGAAGCGCATGTTGGCGATCCCGTCTTACTGTCTCACGAGGCATGGCAGGCAATCGCCTTCGCCGCGAAGACGGAACTCCTGCGTCAGTATCGCAAACAGGCGCGGGCTAACAAACGCAGCGAACCACGCGCCGCATTTGCCGTCCGAGAAAGCAAAGTTCCCCACCTGGTGGGAGGCAGTGAGGTAGAGGAAGAGGCGTGCTGGCGCCCCTTCCAGCCCGGCGCGGGAAGACGGCGAAACCGTAATTTTCAATACAGTTTTTTTGAGGAGGCACATGAGAGAATTTA
>ERZ1292632.1316-Hain-H43-01um-R2-1316-length-24560-cov-6_pt1 | contig 24560 bp, 51 predicted proteins | sample MGYA00564407_ERZ1292632 | MGnify/ENA primary metagenome ERZ1292632 (study PRJEB36523, sample SAMEA6512637) | groundwater metagenome | collected 2019-01-08 | study: AquaDiva: Metagenomics assemblies of 32 groundwater samples | reverse complement strand
TGTCGAAAACGGAAAACCCGCAAGGTCAAAAAACAGGCTGAAAAAAGTTGAAAAATAATATGTCCCGACCCCCTGCGTAAAGTTATGAAAACAAAAGAGTTATATCAATAGTGAAAAATAAAATAAAAAGTTCAAAGATTTTTCTGGACAAACCAATAGAATAAGTTATAATGCCATTTATTGCAATACAAGATTTTTAGGGAATAAACTTATGGCTCAAATATATGTTGACGAAGAAACAAAAAAAAAACTTGACGAAATAGCCGAAAAGGAACATCGAGCGATTTCGGATGAAGTAAGTTTTTTGGTTGATACCAGAATTGAAGAACTGAAAAGAAAAAAACAATGACAAATACAGTAGCTGAATATCACAAGGCTCTTGACAATGGTATTCTTGTTAGGCCGAATAAATGCAGTAATTGCGGTAAAGCTTGTAACCCAGATGGACACCATAAAGATTACGCTAAACCCTTGGAGGTTGAGTGGCTTTGCGGAAAATGTCATGGAAAATTTAAAGGTAAATGTATAAACAAACATTTATCGGGTTACAGCGGTCATATTATGTTATTTAAAGAGACTTTGTGGGAGTTGTTAAGTCAGGCCGCGGCAAGAGAATCCGCAAAACAGGGGAAGCCGCTTACCGTTGCTGAATATGTTCGGCGGATAGTGACAAAACATTTGAAACGAATAGAAACTCAATACATTGATATAACCAGAACAGTTAAAAAATAATAGCTCTTTGACAATTTGCAATTCTCAGGCCGGATGATTGCCTTATCTCTTCAAAAACGGAATCTCCTCCTCCGCTTATTTTCCATTTATTCAGTCCTCGCAACTCCGGCCTTCTAAAATTAACGGGACAGGGGCAGCGACCCTATATCCTCTATAGTTAGCCCCGATATGATAGAAGGTCTGGTTTGGGCTATCTCAACCCCTGTTCCACCAAACTAACAGGGCGGCAGTGTTAAAACGATAATTAACTTGTAAGTCCGGCCTCTTTAAACTAAGGTAAGCCGTCAGAGCCTAACTTACAATCGGCGGCGTTTTCATGATGTTTGAACTCCGGCAGGGGGCGAAGTTGTTAATTTTCCCCCTGCCAACTAAAACTATCAGGGCGGCGGTAAAATCCACTCCGCTTTTTTAAACTACTGGGGCAAATGGTATTCGGTCGTATCTTAGGCAGGGAGAGCCGGATTAGTTTAAACACCAGACCTGCCTGCCCCGCTTTTTGGAATAATTTTTAAGTTAATAGTTAATAGTTAATATGGGATAGTGGCGAAACATCATAGCCGCTTAACGGTTGGTTCTGTGGCATTGCTGACCATAAGTACGCAATGGGTCGAAAGATAACCGAGCAAGTAACGTGCTTGCTGAATCGCAGAGCGTGCAGGTGTTGAATCCTGCCTATCCCACTAAACTATTGAGGCCTGCAAGAGCCTGCAAAAGTACGCAAGCGCGGTTTGCCAGTTTCCCGAAAAAACTGGTGAATTTTGAAAGGGAAAGATGTAGATGAGGTGAAAAATGAAGTTATATAAAATAAGTCAGGATGAAAATAATGATTGGGATACCTATGACAGCGCGGTCGTGGCAGCAAGTACCGCAAAAAAAGCCATTACGATACACCCTGGCGGAAGTCATTATACCATTGGTGATTGGGCTGACTCAAAATTTATCAAAGTTGAATTTTTAGGTACAGCGAAAAAGGGAACTAAAAAAAGCGTAATATGCGCTTCTTATAAGGCGTGATAAAATTATGAGATACAAAGTAACTTATGGAGACAATTTTCAGGTAATGGTAACTGCCGATTCAGAACAAGAAGCTATTAAAGAGGCATTAGCTTCTTGCGAATGGGAAATAGTCTCGGCCTTAGAAGAAGAATACTTTGAAATTGAAAGGGACGACTAATGAAAGACTTTGATTATCTGAACATAAGAAACAACTGGGGCTGTTTTGCAATGGTAGTGTTCCTTATGTATTGTATTTTGTTTTGTTAAATATTTTGTATTTTATTTGACAATCTCCAATAAGAGGTTATAGTTATGGTATGTTACGCAGAAAAAATAAATCAGTTAAAGTCAGCTGGAGGCAATTCGGGCTTGCGCCCATTCTGCGTAACAACTCTGGCTGACTTTTTTATTGGAGATAATATGAAAACTATCGCTCTTACGCAGAACAAAGTGGCATTGGTCGATGATGAAGATTATGAATGGTTAACTCAATGGAAATGGAGTGTTATACATAATGGAAATACTTGGTATGCTGTTCATACTGAATGGGAAAATAACAAATGCTATACAATCCGTATGCACAGAGAGATATTAAATACTCCAAAGGGTATACAGGGTGACCACATCAATGGCAATGGTTTAGATAATCAACGACATAATCTGCGAAATGCTACATGTACAGAAAATCATCGAAATCAACATTGTAAAAGAATGAATGTGTCTTCTCAATACAAAGGTGTTTGTTGGAACAAAAAAGGGGAAAAGTGGCATGCTCAAATTAAGATAAATCGCATACAGGTTTATCTTGGTTCTTTTGAAAATGAAATCTACGCAGCAAAAGCCTATGACAACGCGGCAATAAAGTATTTCGGTGAATTTGCTTGTACAAATTTTAAATAAGCTGAGGTGAAAAAATGAAAATATGCCCATATTGTAATACTGTTGGCCAAATCAGGGATTGTTTTCCGTTCAGTACTGATGCAAGTGTTTATTATGTTTGCAAGGTTTGCGATGCACAATTCGAGCCTTACGAATATGAGAAATTAGAAGAAGATGAAGGTTAGCTCTGATTTACGATGGCTTGCGGTAATCCTCTGGCAGCTACACGATGAAGGCAAGTTGACGGATGAAGAAGTGTTAAATTTAAGATTGAGTTTAATTGAAGGGAAATAAAAATGAAGCTATCAGAAATTCAAAACAAGTTGAAAGTACCGAAGTCGCAGGAAAACAAGTTCGGGGGTTATCTCTACCGCTCCTGTGAGGACATACTTGAGATGGTTAAACCGTTCCTGGGTGATTCCGTTCTCACTTTGACTGATGAAATGGTTCAGCTTGGCGACAGGTTCTACGTCAAGGCGACGGCTACGATTACCTATGGCACGCAGACGACTATTGTAAGCGCATACGCCAGAGAGCCACTTGCACGCAAGGGTATGGACGAAAGCCAGATAACCGGTTCAGCATCAAGTTACGCGCGCAAATATGCGCTTGGCGGTTTATTCTTGATTGATGATACCCAAGACGCAGACTTCTATGATAACACAGAGAAACCTGAACCCACGAAGCAGGCAGCCTCTGCAAAGGCAAAGGCCACTACCCCTGCTCAATCTACCCCCCCGACTGCGCAAACGCCACAAGCCGCACAGCCTGCCAAACGACCAGTGCCGACGGCGGCGGAAAAAGAGTTACTTGTCAGCCTGTTTGACTATTACACCGCACAGAACTCACCAAGCTATCGGGCGGACAAGGCAAGGATGTGTAATGCTATCTGGACTAAACTCCAGAGATGGCCTCAGAATGTCCAGGATGCGGCTTTCATCAAACAGTATGTAACATTACTGGATTGTGCGGCTAATGGATAAGATATGGCTGGGACACAATGTTAAAGGGATGTTTGAACCTTATCAGTTCGATACTCTTGTCGAATGGTTTCAGTTGAATTTTAAACCCGATGATGAGTTTGAATTGATTATTCGAAAACCCCGCAAACTTTCCAGCCTGCCTCAAAACCGATATTACTACGGGATTATCGTAAAGATGATTTCCGATTACACCGGACATACTCTCGCTGAAGTAGACACGTTTTTAAAGTGGAAATTCTTAAAACAGACTGACGAGAAGGGTTTGGAGTATGTACCCTCAAAGATGGAACTGACCACAGTTGAAAAAGAGCAATACCACAAGTCCTGCCGCAGGTGGAGTTTGATAGCATTAGATTTGCCAATACCCTTACCACACGAAATAGAGATACCAGAACTGGTAATACAAGAAGAATAAGAGACTAAATAAGGAGAGTAAAAATGTTAAAAGACTATAAAGACTTAGCTGAAAAACACGAATATTTGTCGGGGCAATCGTTTGCTCTTAACGAAAAAATAGACCGTCTTAAAGAACAATTACAATGCTCTCACCCTATTGTTCTGGCCAGAATATCGAGTTGTAAAAAATACTTCAAAGGAAGAAACGGAAAATACGGCAAAAGGATATTGAGAAAATTTAAAATAGGAGACTAATTATGGCAAAGAAAACCCTAATTGAAGAGGTACAGGACGAAATTAACGGAATAGAGGAAACAGCCTTAATGACGCAGGCCAAAGAAGATATTACTGTTCTGGGCTTTTTTGCCTGCGAGTCCGTTAAATCGGAAATCTCCGCAATGGCTGAACAGAGCAACGGAGAGTTGACTGATGAGCAGTTTGATATTTTGGTATCAGCCAACACCCAGAGCATAGTCAAACTCAAAGGGCTGTGTAATTTCATCAAGCTGCTGGAATCAAAGGTTGAAATCTGCAAACAGAGAAAGAAAGAAATCAATGAGGGCCAGAAGAAGGCTGAGGGCATCGTTGACAATATTTCGGATCGCCTTGCACTATGGGTAAGGGAAAAGGGAAAGACCTACCAGTGCGAAGAATACGAACTGGCTACACGACTTTCAAAGTCGGTACAGCTTGACCCCGGATTCAATGACCCATTCTATTCGACCTGTGAAACCGTGACCATAGTTACGCCAAATAAACAGGCGATTAAAGAGGCTCTTGAAAACGGAGAGATTATCGAGGGCGCGAAACTGGAAGAACGCATCAATTTAACAATCAAGTAAAGGAGTATTATGTCGAACTACAATTACGTCAGTCTAATGGGAAATATTTCCCGTGACCCGGAAATAAGCTATACGCCGAGTCAAACTACAATAGCCAAGTTTGGTATAGCCATTAATCGCAAGTGGAAAGACCAGGCGGGCGAGATGAAAGAGGAAGTATCCTTTGTGAACTGTACCGCTTTCGGCAAGACGGCGGAAGTTATCGGTATGTATGTCAAAAAAGGCAACTTGCTTTTCATCGCAGGCCGATTGAAACAAAATACGTGGCAGGCGCAGGATGGGACGAATAAAAGCAAGTTAGAAGTTATCGTGGAGACTGTTCAACTTATGCCTAATACCCAGAAGCAAGAGGCACAGGCTGAACCAACACAAGACATGGGGCCTGATTATAATCAATCAGAACCCGCACCCATCTAAATTGAATAGCCATTTTAGTCTCCTATATTAAGGTGGTGGGCGGGGTGGGTCTGGTTCTGCATATTTCTTCCCACCCCGCCATAGTGGGATATTAGCCTTTTTTGAGGATAATTAAAGGAGTAATGTTATGACAGAACAATTAAAATTAACACAAATCAGATTAGATGGCGGCACGATGACAAGGGAAGTGTATCCCGAAGTAAGAGAAGATTACAAAAAATTTCTGGCCGAAGGTGCTATCTTCCCACCTATTGAAGTAGTCTTTGACGGCGAGGATTACTGGCTTTGGGATGGCTTTCACCGTTGGCACGCTTACGACCAATCAGACCCAAAGAAAAAAATTATAGAAGTCAACATCCGAAAAGGCACGCTGGATGAAGCTATATGGTTATCTTTTTCAGCGAATAAATCTCATGGCCACAGAAGACTACCTAAAGTGTTACAAAACATTATCAAAAACATTCTCAACGATAAGCGTTGGTCGAAAAAAACACTTACTAATATCGCAGACCATGTAGGAGTTTCGCAACAATATGTTTCAAAAATCAAGGCTGGCGTAGTCGAAAAGGCCGAAAAGGGTACAACTGTTGTACCCTTTGAGAGGGCAGAAGAAGTCGAAGTAAAATCCTCAACTGGTAAAACCTATGAGCAGCGAAGTCAGGAAAAACAAACCCAACCCAAAGCGCCTTTGATGGATGAAGTAGGCAAAAAAGTACCGCAGGAATTGGCTGAAACTTACATAGGCCGCCAGAAGATAAAAGACCTTATCCGAGACCTCGAAAATATCAAGAATAAGGTCGAACATTGTATTGAGGATAAAGACCCTGTTTTTGGCTTGCTCTGTATGCCCGAATTCACAATGGCCTACAAGGATTTACATACTACCCTAAAAGACGCCGTACCTCATTGTGTATGCCGTTATTGCGGAGGTGATGGCAAGAAATGTAAATCCTGTAAAAGTACGGGTATGCAATCGAAAGCTGTATATGACAGACTCCCGCCGGAATTTAAGGAAGCCCAGCAATGATAACGGAAGAACAGTATAAATTAACTCCAAAGGAGATGAAAAAATGAACTGGAATAAACCTTTAAACAGAAAAGAGAAAAGTTTGGTTAAGGAAATTTTGCATTTAGCCTGTGTTTTGTATGACATGGGGGCAGATAATGATGTTTATTTATTTCTGGCGGAAGAATCACATAGAACATTAAACGATTATCTTGAAGCAGGGGAAAAAAGGATTAAAAACACGTGATTTTGCGCGATTATCAAATTAAAGCCATAGATGGGATACGAACACAGTTATCAAACAATACTTCTACTCTGTTGGTTATGGCAACAGGGCTTGGAAAGTGTTTCGGTCGAAATACGCCTGTGTTGATGTTAGATGGCGCAATAAAAAATGTTCAAGATATTAAAATGGGCGACCAGCTTATTGGCCCCGACAGCAAACCAAGACTTGTAACATCAACAACTACTGGCCGAGAAATGATGTACCGAATAACACCCAAAAAAGGCGAACCGTATATTGTAAATGAAAGCCACATACTCTCATTAAAAATAACCAATATATCCAATACGAGAGTCAAAAATGTTTACGACTCTATCGGAAATAAATACACTAATGGAATGATTGCCAATATAGATATAAAATCTTATTTGGCAAGCAGTACAACTTTCAAACATGTTGCGAAAGGATGGAAAGTCGGAGTTGATTTTAATTTTACGTCTTTAGGTGATAATTTACCACCTTATATTTTGGGTATATGGCTTGGTGACGGAACATCAACTAATTGCAACATCACTAATCCTGATTTTGAAATCGTTAATGAATTGCAGCAATACGCGGACAAAAATAATTTGATTTTCAAAAAATTATATCCGGCGGGGAAAGCATGGACATATACGTTTAAATCAAAAACAGCAAAATGGTATAGTAATAAATTTTATGAATCCCTTAAATTTCTTAATCTTCTGCAAAATAAACATATTCCGCCGCTTTATAAATCGAATAACAGAGAAACAAGATTGGAACTTCTTGCGGGAATTATAGATGCTGATGGAAGTTTTTTTGATGGATGTTATGATTATATAAGTGCAAGAAAACAACTATCGGAGGATGTAGCTTATCTCGCAAGAAGCTTGGGGTTGGCTGCTTATGTTAAAAAATGTCATAAAACATGCTGCAACAACGGTGTTGTGGGAACATATTATCGGGTGTGTATTTCTGGCAACACTAATATCATACCTTGCAGAGTCAAAAGAAAACAAGCCATAAAACGGAAACAGAAAAAAGATGTTTTAATTACATCAATTTCATTAAATCCTATTGGAATTGATGATTATTTCGGCTTTGAGATAACCGGGACAGATAGATTATTTTTATTAGGAGATTTTACTGTTGTCCATAACACGGTCGCTTTCGCAGCCTTCGCTAAAGAGTGTATGCCGCTTGGTAGGATACTGGTATTGGCGCATCGGGAGGAATTGATTTATCAGGCATACAATAAAATGACTGATATTTGCGGGGTTGAACCTGATATTGAGATGGGAGAGTATCATAGTTCCAGAAATCCCCGTTATCAATCGGGCATTGTAATTTCGACAATTCAAACTCAAATCGCTGGCATGGGCGGCGAGGGGCGAATGACGAAATTCAATCCTAATGATTTTTCGCTGGTAATTGTGGACGAAGTACATCATGTTTGCGCGGCTACATATAAAAGAGTTTTGAATTATTACAAGAAAAATCCTCTGCTCAAAATTCTCGGAGTTACAGCGACGCCGGATAGGGCGGATGAGGAAGCACTCGGACAAATACTCGAAACCGTGGCTTTCGAGTATGGAATTCTTGAGGGGATAAATGACGGCTACCTTGTACCAATATCTCAAAGAAGCGTTTATGTTGATGGGTTAGATTATTCCAAAATCAGGACAACGGCGGGCGATCTGAATGGTGGGGATTTAGAAGCGGTACTTTTGGAAGAAAAACCACTGCACCGTATGGCGCAGGCTACGATTGAATGTTCCATGAGACTTGCGCCGAATACTCTGGATTACGTTTTCGATCTCTCAAACCACGAAGAAGAAATGAGGCGGTTGATACTTACAAATCCGATTCATAAATCGCTTATCTTTACGGTAACAGTAGCCCACGCCGAAAGGTTCACGGAAATACTTAATCGCTGGATACCTGAATCGGCGAGGTGGGTGTGCGGCAAAACGCCGAAAGACGACCGCAAAAAACTGTTTAAGGATTACGCTGATAAAAAATTCCCTTTCCTTGTGAATGTAAATGTAACCACTGAAGGTTTCGACGACCCCTCAATCGAATTGATAATTATGGGGCAGCCTACGAAATCGAGAAGCAGGTACGCACAGCAGACAGGTCGGGGGACTCGGCCTTTGACTGGAATTGTCGATGGCCTCGAAACACCTGAGTTACGCAAACAGGCAATCCAAAATAGTGAAAAGAAGTGCGCGGAAATCGTTGACTTTGTCGGAAACGCAGGACGGCATAAACTTATTACTACGGCTGATATTCTTGGAGGTAACTATCCCGATGAAGGAGAAGAATGTTGCGGACAAACACTGGATACCGTTGTTGAAAGAGCAAAGAAGAATACTGAAGGCAAATCCGGCATACCGGCGGATGTTATCACAGAACTACGGCGCGCTGAACGTGAAATCAAAGAGGAGAAGAGACGCCTTTTAGAGGAACGGGAACGCAAGAAAGTTATCGTCAACGCCAAATACAGTACAGCGACGGTAAATCCGTTTGACAGATTTGACCTGACGCCACGGCGAGTTCCGGCATGGCATAGAGGCAGACCGCCATCAGAAAAAATGATGAATTATCTTGAACGCAATAATATAGACCCCGCGGGACTTTCCTTTACCCACGCCAGCCAGCTTGTGCAGCACATTATGGACACCAAAGCAAAGGCGCCGTGCAGTGAGAAGCAAGCCAGAGTTTTGAAGAAATACGGTTTTTCTCCTGAATTAACAGGCAAGCAGGCGTCAGTTATTATTCAAAAAATAGCGGATAATCAATGGAGTCCGCTGATTAAATCAGAGAGAGAGGAGGTTCTAAATGCAATCGCAAGTTTATAAAACAGAATGGATTCGATTTTACACTATCAGGAAAAATTGCCCTATTTGCGCGCATAGGGACGGTTGCTCCATCAGTTCTGATGGTAAAATTATTATGTGCGCCAGAGTTGAATCTGATAAAAAATGCGGAGAGGCTTTTGCAGGCGGATGGCTGCACAAATTGGCTGAACCCATAAAGTACAAAGCCCCGCCGAAACAGAAGCCGGTTACCTTGAACTTTACAGTCGAGGCGCAGAGGTACGTTCAGAACCTTTTCAATTACGTCGAATTGGCTCAAGAACTGGGAGTCAGTGAAAAGTCGCTGATCCGTTTGCAGGTCGGATGGAATGGTTATGCCTTTACTTTCCCTATGAGTGATGCAAAGGGAAACATCATCGGGATTCGGATTAGAGGCAAGCAAGGCAAGTGGTCAATACCAGGCTCGCGTAATGGTATTTTTTGGCCTGCGGGCGTTCATCGAGACGAAACGCCGCTTGTAATTTGCGAAGGGGCAACAGATTGCGCCGCGCTTCTTGACCTCGGCTATAATGTGATAGGCAGACCGAGTTGCTCATCAGGGACGGAATACATATTGGAATTCCTGCGAGGCAAGAAGCGTGATGTGATTATCATGGCTGACAACGATAGCCCTAAAACTCTCCCAGACGGCGGAACCTGGCGACCTGGTAAGGAAGGTGCATTTAGACTGGCCGAGGCGATTAAACCTCTCTGCGCAAGCCTGAAGGTTATTAAACCGCCTTTTAAGAAAGACGCCCGCGCCTGGGTAAACAAAGGCGCAACAAGAGAGGTTATCGACTCGATAATTCGCAATACAAAAAATTTTGGAAATTTTAAAAAATTATTGTTGACAACCGCGAACAACAGACGATAATGCTATTATGATACATCGTAAAAAACAATTTAATACTGAATTGACCTTAGCCCGCAGAAGGCCTCAAATCTCTTGTAGATTACGGTGTATCAACTTTTGCGGGCTTTTTAATTATCACCACAGCCCGACAAATCACAAATATCAAACATCTCCTTTTGGCTGTGGTACTTTTTTGACAACCTGTTTTCGTAGGTCGAGCTTACCGATAGCGGCCTGAGCGAGCGGCAGTAAGACGTTGGTATTTGGGAAACGGAAGTCCCAATAATCTGAAAAGACCTGGGATGGCGAGCCAACTACATCGACAGGCCCCCGAAAAGTTTCGTGCCTCATCAGATGGGGAGCGGCACGAGGGCTGAACTGTAAGCTAACTCTTTATGAACTCAAGACTTACGTAAAATGCCTCTATGCGACCGACATAGGGGCATTGCGCGATGATGCTCTACATTACTTTATCATCAGAGGGAAAAACCTAACGGTTTTCCCTTAAGAATAGATAGCCTTGTAAAATAATAAAGGTAATAAAGTAGCCTAAGATTCTATCCATAGGGAATTTTGAAAGTGCGTTGGTTTAAGCAAAATAGACAATATCAGAAAAAAGCCAAAAGTGAACACTGCAAATGGAAAATTACCCTTGAAGTTTGCTCCACTGAATGTGGGAATGAATTTTATATAGTTGATATGCCGCTTTTTACTTTCTGTCCTCACTGCGGCAAGGAAATTAAAGAGGTGAAAAGATAATCAAAAAGGGAAAAGTAATGGACGCTGAAACAATAAAACAGGGTTTTACTTCCGATGAAGGGAATCTATATTATACTCTACCGACACCAGGAATACTTCTGTTGCCTGATTTTCAAAGACTAATCGTCTGCGTTGAAGATAATATCATTAATGGAAAAATTGATTACGAAGGCGCAACGAAAGATTATAATTTGAAAGGAGGAAAAGAATGATACCTGAAAACCTCCAGCTTAAAGAGAGCGAAGCAAAACTGGTGGATAAGAATGTTGGCTTAATGCTGGAAAATACTAACTTGAAGATAATGCTGAAAAAAGTGAAATTAAATGCTAAAGTTAAAAAATACTGGCTTTTTAATAACATTTGGGATTCGCCAGAAGAAGAGATATGGAATAGTCTATAGGAAAGGCAGGTGAGAAATGAGTAATTACTCAGATGTAATGAAATCTCGGCCAATAGTCAGGGATTTGCGAAACAAAAACAGGAAATTACAAGCAGAAAACCAGAGGCTTAGAAAAGAACTTGATGAATTTAAAAACGAAAAAGCCCTTAACGAATGTTATGAGAAAAGAAGAAGGGGTGAAATCCAGTTACCTTTTACGATTAACCCTATTGGGATAAAAAGAAAGGTAGGTGAGAAATGAGTTGTCCTTTATGTAAAAAAGAAACAGATGGCTTTTGCGAAGGGGTATGTCCCGAATGCTTCAATATGAACACTTCAGATATGGTGAATATGCTTGTAAATTATCAGGCGGAAAACCAGAGGCTGAACGCTATTATTGCCGCAGTCAAAGAATGGGCAATAGTTGACTTCAATGAAAGTCTTTTAGGCTTTATCAAGCAAATTGAAGAATGTAAATCAAAGGAAAAAATAGAAAGTAAACTGAAAGGAGAATAAATGATTTATTACGCGGCATACGAAAAAAATAAGATTGTGCATTACTTCTCTCATATTGGTGAGTTATACCCGTTAATTTACACCACCAAAAAAGCGTTTACAGCATACAGAGATGTTCGCAAAATTAAGATTGTAGAAGTGAAGAAGAAAAATGAAAATTGAAACAGCGGCCAGAGTTTTCCAGAAGTACGTTGTTCTCTCTGATTGCCTCGCAACTACAGGTACGATTGATATGTGCAGGTGTTTCACTTGTGGTTCGCTGGTTCAAAGGAACGGAAAACTTCACAGCGGACACTGGAAGAAGCGGTCGCATCATTCCGTTTTGTTTACGAGGGCTAATTGCAACGCTCAATGTTATACCTGCAATATAGACCAGCATGGGAATATGAATGTTTACGAACAGAAGATGATTCAAAAGTATGGCCAACAAGCGCATGATAAAATTGTTTATCTTGCCAGAAAACCAAAGAAATGGACATCAGAAGAATTAGAGCCGATGGTTAAAAGATGGCGTGAGGCAATACGCCACATGTTAAATCCAGACAGAACCAGAATATACTGAAAAAGATTGAGTGATTGAATGGACGCGTACGACTTGAAAAAGATTTTTTCCGTGAGTTGCCGCAACACCGGTAGAAAGCAAATATCAGTCGATAGCTATTACCTTAAACTGGTTGATAAAAAAGAACAGGACAGATTGATTGCCTGCGTAGCGGATAATTTTGACGGCGAGGAAATAAATTATGAAGGCGCGGCGAAAGATTATAATTCATGGACGAAAGATGAAGACCAGTAAAAAGAATCTCAGACTTATCGCTTTCCTCGAAAAATGGTTTTCCGAACCTGACGACAAGGGCGAGGAGTTTTGGGATGAGTTTATCAAAGATATGGAAAAGAATAAATTCAATATACCAGAAAAGGAGAATGACAATGTTACCTGAAAAACTTGAAATTGAATATGATGACGAAAGTGATAGTTATATTATTGTTTCATCAACACAAAAAGAGCGCATTAACAAAAAGCAAAAACTCATAATAGCCAGTGTTCGGTTCAACAAAGATGCCGTTGAACTTGTCCGTCATCACAACTGCCACAAGCAACTGGTGGAGGCGTTGGAAAATATTAGAGATGAGAAATACCCAAGTAGCAAAGAAGTAGCTATTATTGCTCTCTCTATCACCAAGAAAGGAGAATGAGAAATGAGTTGCCAGGTCACCATAAGCATTAAGCATTTATCCTGCGGAAAAACAGATACTTTGATTGACGAGGTTGACATTAAAGACCACAGTGAATATCACGAGATTTGGGGAAAACTAACAAAAGCCGTTGATGATATTATAAAGAAAGGGTAGGCAAAAATGAGTAAAAAGAAACTACAATTGTTGTCCAATACTCGTTATCTGGTTTGCGATAAAACAGCTTACGGTTATTGTGTTGACGAGAAAGATTTAATTGAAATTGAGGTACTTGAAATATCGCCGAAGGGTATGGTTAAAATAAAGCATCTTTCTGGTTGTATCATTTGGGAAAAACCCTCAAAGTATGAAGTTATAGAAGAATTGAAAGGCAGGTGAGAAATGATGAGCGAAAAAGAAATAGCAGAATCAGCTTTGTACTGGAAACTTGAAACTGAAAAACTTGCAGCAGAAAACCAGAGGCTTCAAACAGAATTAACCATCACACAGGATACTATCAAGCGTCAAAAAAGCGACAATGCTATCATCTATAAGCAAAGGGACGACGCGATAAACAAAGCTGATGAATGGCGAACTACTTGTCTGGCGAAAGAAATCGAGATTAAAAAGTTGGTAGATAAAAATGTCGGCTTAATGCTGGAGGTAACTACTTTGAAGTCAATGCTGAAGAAGTTAAAAGGCCAAGTAGTTATTGTTGGTGAACCCTATCGAGGCAAACATAGTCCTTTTTCTGATATTTAGGCTGACGAAAAACAAGGAGAAATCTGGGGCTCGCTTTAGAGACTTGACAAATTAAAGTTAATGCTATAAAATGCAAATAATTATAATTTTAAGAAAGGGTACAAATATGAATTGGAAGAATTATTTAGGCTGGACGTTGGTGCTGTACATCTTTGTTGTGATTATGGTTATCTTTTTAATCTCACTTTCAGGCTGCGGCAATCCCGCCACCGATGTCGGTGCTGGCTTCGGTGCGGGGGTTGTGACTACTCTCAATCAGGCTAACGCCGCAATGGAGAAAGTCAACAAGGACATCGCCGCCCTAAACGACAAGTCGAAGGAAATCGAGACGCTTCTCGCTAAAGACCCGCAGGTCTTAGTCAACGCCCTCGACCCTAACCTTGGCGCTGAAATCGCCAAGCTGATAGCCAACGCAAAGACTATACAGGCGACAGGGAAAGAAGTTGACTGGACTTCAATCCTGATAGCGGTAACGAGTATTCTGGGTGGCGGTAGTGCCGTTAATATCTGGAAGAACCGAAAGACAAGTTAAGGAGGTTATATGAATAATTTTATTGCGGTATTAGCTTACCGCGCCGATAAACAAGACGGCCACATCCTTGATGATGCTATTGCAATTACAACGAGACCCCTGAATCCCAATACCCCGCCTCATTCTCATTCGGAACTTCTCTTTCCTGAAGGGATGTGTTTTTCTTCTGCGACAAGGGGGCAACTTAAACCAGGCACTCGGTGGCTGGAGTTCGAGACAGTAACCAAACACCCCGAACGGTGGGATGTTTACTATAAGAATGTTACCCTTGACGACCTGAGAGAGTATAAAAACAGAGCTACTAAGATTCTCGATAGACCCTATAACTTTGCAGGACTGTTTCTTGACTTCTTTCTGCCCCTTGATACAATCGGTCATATCTGGGGCGACTTCTCGAATAGCTGGTATTGTAGCCAAGCCGTTTGGTATTGTTTAAGTGGAAAACGAAAAAGGGTATCCCCCCGAAGATTGACAACGTGGATTCTAAAAGAGGGGTTCGAGAAGATAGAAATGGATAAATTAAAGGAAAAATTATGAATGAACAAAGAATACATATAACAAACAATGAAGACAGAGATGTTGTAGCGACGGTTCTGCTTAACAATGATTACAAAGTCTGGTACGAGGCAATCGGTGGATATGATAGTGAATCGATAGAGGTTTTGTGTTATGAAAGTATAGGGAAAGGAGAATAAATGACCTCTCAATGTTGCCACGCCCACATTATTCTTGTTGTAGATGATAAAGAGGGAAGAACTTGCCACTATCATTGCGATAAATGCGGCCAAATGTGTGCGGTCAATTTAACCGACGAAGAATGGAAGGCTGAATACAAAAACACTATACCCCAATACGTGACGCTGCCGTATTTGTTAGAATTATTTAATATAATAATTAAACATTACGAGAGTCTCTTAGGGTGTAACATAGACGAAATATCACCCCGCAAACTACTTGAAGATGAAATAAAAATTCTTAATGATATAAAAAATAAATTAACAAAAGGAGAATAAATGCTCACCATAGGAATTTCAGGAAAGATGGGTAGTGGCAAAACTACGCTGGCAAATGATATTATCAAACACTTTTTTGAGATGCCATTTCGATATCTCAATTTCGCCGATGCCCTCAGGGAAAAAATATGGCAAGACTTTTCTTTAGAACGGTTAGGATTTATGCCGCATGATTTAGTTAAGCCTAACGTCAAGGAGATAAACCTGTCTCACGACAAGACCGTCCGTCAGGCATTGCAGATGATAGGCCAGGCTTACAGAGATATTGACGAGGATTATTGGGTCTCACAGTACCAGAATATGTTTATTCTGGGCTGGGAAGAAGGACTTGTTACTGTAACCTCCGATGTCCGCTATCTTAATGAGGTTAAGTGTATTGAGGAGATGGACGGTATCGTTCTTCGCCTTACCAGACAAGTCAATAATGACCAGCACGAATCAGAAACCGCTTTGGATAACTGGGCATGGAAGCCTGAACAATTCATCGACAATCAGGATATGACCGAAGACCAAACCTTTAAAGCGGCATTAACCATAATTGAGCCTTATCTGAAAGGAAACACTTGCTTGAAAGCGAGACTAAACGAGAAATCTTAACTTACTCACGGATGGGTAAAAGTGTGGATTCAATCGCAAAACACTTACATATCAATAAAAGAACTATCTATAAGACCCTTAGCGCCAAAAAACGCATACTGATACTTGCAGACCTCCATTGCGGACACCGAGCTGGCCTCACCCCTTCTGAATGGCATTATCAAAGCGATAACCCCGATAAGGCCAAATGGGTCAAGCAACAAAAAGAGTGCTGGGACTGGTATGTCGGAGATATGGAAATGTTGAAACCTATTGACATTCTTTTCTTCCTCGGTGATGCTATTGACGGCGATGGCAAAAAAAACAACGGTATCGAATTGATTGAACCTGACAGGAATGAGCAAGTCAAAATGGCTGTCCAGTGTTTACAAGTACCACAAGCACCCAAAATAGTTATGGTGCGAGGCACAGGCTATCACACAGGCCAATCCGAAGATTATGAAGATTTAATAGCGCGGGAGTTGAGTGCAAAAGCGATAGTGAAGATAGGAGACCACGAATGGCCTATTGTAAATGGCATTACTTTCGACCTGAAACATAAGACTTCAAAAACCATTCTCCCTTATACGCAAGGGACATCTCTGTGTAAGGATAAACTACTAAATCTTCTCTGGCACGAAAGAGACGGACAGCCAAACGCCCAAGTGTTGCTTAGGGGGCATATTCATACATACCATGAATCGGGGGATGAGGACTACAAAGCTATCTCCTGCCCCGCTTTACAGGGTTGGGGAAGTCGATATGGCGCGAGGGAATGTTCGGGAATAGTTAAGTTTGGGTATATCTGGTGCGATGTTCACGAAGGAGTCGAAATATCGGATTTACTATTCCACCCAAGGATTTCAAAGTTGTCATGTCATAAATTGGATGTGGGCTATGAACTATGAAAATAAAAATTAAAAGAGGTAATATGAACGCAACAACAGGCGGAAATGGCATTGGTTTGGGAACTGTGCTATTCTTGATTTTCCTGATATTAAAATTATGCCATGTAATTAACTGGTCTTGGTGGTGGGTATTCTCTCCGCTATGGATTGGCCTCGGATTAGTATTGGTCGTAGGGATTATATTGGTATTGTTTTGGATAGCAATAAAATTTGAGTAATAACTATGACCTACTCACTTCCCATGCCTGAATTATTCCAACTTGAGTTCCGAACCAAACTGGCAGAACTATCTGCCCTTGCCCTTGCAATTAGTGGCGAACACCACGAATACTCCGAGGAGGAATTATTTGAGGCTTGTTTTGTTTTTATGGAAGTGTTCTGGAGCAAAAGATTCGACCAACTTGAAGGCAAGTTTCCATTGTCAAAGGCGATTGAAATGGTAACTAAAGACGGTAGACACATACACGACTTTATCCAAGCATTTACTGGGGTTGATATGCGAGAACTTAATAGAGGATGAAAGAGATTCCAATCTATTGCGCAAACCATCCCGACAGAGTGGCCTTTATTTATACTTTCGGGGGCGAATCGTTATGCTTGGAGTGCTGGGAAGAAGTTAAAGAATTAAGGAAAGGTCAAAATGGACAAAGACATATTACTAATGCGTGACGCCTTGATAGAAGCATATAAGCAAGGCGAAATAACATTCATGGAAAAAAGAAAACTTATGATGAGTATGCTCGGAATGATTCCAGAATGGAAAGAGCGGGACAAAAAAGATATGGATTGGGATATGTACGAGAAACTACTGCCCGAAGTTTTTAAAGCGGCGGAAGAATATGATAAAAAAGAAAAACAAAATGAATCTATATAAAATTTGGCAAGACGTTAATAATAACTTTGATACATGGGAATCTGCTGTTGTGGCAGCCTCAACCGAAGAGAAGGCGCGGAGGACACACCCCGATATAGACCATGTTAGACAAAATCAACCTTATGGTTGGTGTATGGTTAAAGATGTAAAGGTTGAATTGATTGGCGTTGCCGTGGCGGGTATTAAAAAAGGTGTAATCTGCGCCTCGTACAACGCAGGTTAATTTACAATAAATCTATTCCGTAGCCACGCAATAGTCTTCCGCTTGAATGATTTGAAGAAGTTGAAGTTCGCTTTCGATTTGTTTTTTCCTGACCTCGGGGTCAGAGGTAATGAGTTGGTTGATAGTAGTTCCAGTAGGCAGTTCATCAGAGTAGAGACCGAGTTTTCGGGCTATCATATCCTGCCCTCTCTGCTCACCTGCGAAGTTGTTGGCCGCCTTAGCTCTTCGGACGGTATCCATAACCATAATCATCCATCTCTTCTCGTCGCAGTCGCCCGCCTCCTCCAGTTCGGTTTTAAGGTTGCCTGCCGTAAGGTGGTCGATATACTCGGCGACCTGTTTCTTATTTCTAAGATGGTATCCGTAGTTGGTTTTAGTAACCTTAAATCCAGCGTCAATATATGCTCTCGGCGCATCTCTGCCGTTAGTAGTGTATAGTTCGGCGAATTTCTTTTCCTGTTCCGATATTAGTCTTGCTCTACTCATAATTTTAAAAAAGGATTTTTATGTTAAAGAGAGGGAGTATTGAAAGTCATATCCAGAGAATACAACATGAAGAATCAATACTTAGGTTATGGGGGATTGACCCGCAGGTCGGGGTTAGGTGGAGTCCATCTTATGCCACCTCCGAAGTATGCGATAAAATTCTGGCACTCGGTGAACCCGAAGGGGTCAGTCGGTGTAGATTCTGTAAGAAGATTAAACCTCTTGAAGATTTCATTAAGCCTTTTAGGTGTCGGCGCTGCAAGAAGAGACACACCGGCAAACCAAATCGTAAGCCGGTGTCTCGTCTATCCTGACTAATTACATTTGCAAGGTTTCCTTCCCTTGCTCTTTGATTTCGTCTTTGTTGCAGTCTTCGCAGCTTTTGCTTTTGTAACTTTCTTCATTTTACATTCCTAAATTAAACCATAAAAATATCCCGACACATCATCGGAATTGTCTAAACCCAACATATCAATCAGGATTTTTTCGGCGTTATCCCAATCGTCGCCCAGCCTGACATCGAGGAGTCCGTCCGGGAGTTCAACCAGGTCGAACATCCCATCGTCAATTTCTTCTTCATCCTCCTCATACATATCGTTCCCCTAAATAGGGCGATGAATTAACACCGCCCCTTTTTAAGTGTCTGAGTTGACACTAATGCTGCCAGTGCCATTCACTCCATTTATGTTGATTAAGCAGACCAACCACATTTTTCACATCTCGCTCCTTCAAACTCTCCCGTTTCCTTTTCCAGAAGCAAGTCGAAACCGTAGTCTCGTCCCACTCCGCAGCACGGGCATTTTTTGTCCATTACAGCAACGCAGATTTGCGCGGGAAGTCCAAAACTTATCTTTGTGCGGTTGTATTGAGAATACTTCCCCTCTTTGCCCCTTGACGCGATACGCTGGGGCGACGACCGGTTTGTCATTTAGTAAATCCTTTTTAATCATGTTGTTTCCTTCCGATATATTATACTGCACTTTTCAGTTTTGTCAAGTCTGGGAACAGCATTGCGTTTAAACGCAATAGATAACGCAATAAGACAAGGAGAGAAATTTGTGAAAAAATGTATCTCGCCGCTTGACAAATACTTTTGCCTTTGCTATATTGGGAATATGAAAAAGTTTATTGAAAAAGGGAAAACATGAAACTTGCAGAAATAGTTGCAGAGTTCGCGATTCCGCATAAAATCAGAGAATTGCCTAAAAACTGGAGTACCGGCTTATTGGGAAACGAAAAAGAGGCGATAATTAAAACAACATATCAAGTAATAGAAATGAGTTTCTTGGACATTGCAGGGCAAGATTGTTTCTTTGGATTATATATGCCCCAGTTCGCTTGTTATCAATACAGGGGAGATTGTTTTGGGGATTGCGAGATTACAATATCGACCGCAGATGGGTGTTGTCGGGGATTCGATGAGAATAACCCCCGTGGTGTAGACTCTATTGTCACTCGCCCTTTGACCGGAGGACATCGGCGAATAATATGGGAGCAACTCAAAAAAATTGCCAGTTCTGTCTCGCTAAATCGTTCTGGATGGAAGAACAGAGAAGCCGCCAGCGAGATGATAAACAAGTTGTTTGGTGGACAGAAGACAATACGTGTCGCCTCTCGGTTTGTTGGCGTTTTGCCAAGTCGGATAAAAGAGCGACTGCCGTCAGACAAAGTGATTTTTGATGACCTTTATTTAATTGCGGAAGGTCAATGGCAACAAGAAAAAATTACAGCCGACCCACTCTTAATTGGACGATACCAAGATACTTTCTATTTACTTGATTTTTTCGATACCACTTTGCCGGAAGATTATATAAGAAAGGAGTTTACTTCAAATGTATAAAATAATAGATAAAATGACGGATGAAGACAAAGATAAAGTAATAAGTGAAATAAAAAAAGGCCAAAGAGCGATAAAGATAGAACGGTGCATAGTGTGGGGCGTGTTTATAATTTTACTTTTTTGTATTTTCGTGTTGCCGCAACTTTTAGATAGTCAATAAAAATTATTAAGAGATTAAGAATATGAAAAAGAAGTCAATAAAGATTACCCCGATACGGAATGGGGTCAAAATAAAAAGAAATGAGCCGTGTTTCTGCGGGTCTAAAAAGAAGTTCAAGTTTTGTCATGGGAAGGAACTATGAGTAGAAAGACCCGTGTTTATCTTTGTTCGCCTTATTCATTAGGCGATATTGCCCAGAACGTAAAAACCGCCGTTGACGCGGCAGATGAATTATTGGTACAGGGTTATATTCCCTTTGTTCCGCACCTGACTCATTTCTGGCAATATCTTCATCCCCACAACTACGATGAATGGTTGGAATATGACAGGAACTGGCTATTAGTATGCGATGCGCTATTAAGGCTTGAAGGCAATTCCAGTGGTGCGGATAGGGAGGTGAATGATGCGGTAGAGAATGGGATTAAAGTGTTCGAGGCAATCGAAGACCTTTGCGCTGTTATGCCACGGCAAATAGAATAAAGAAATCGGTTATCGGAAGAAATAATTTCATGGGTTATAAGGACAAAGAAAAAACAAAAGCATACCAAAAATTTTACCGCGAAACCCATAAAGAGGAATCGAAAATATATTACGAGGCTCGCAAATACGAAAAAAGGGAATACTCTAAACGCTACAAGGACGCCCACGAAAAGGAGATGAAGGCATATCGCGAAGCTCATAAAAAAGAAAGAAGTATATATTCTAAACTTTATTATAAGACTCACAAAGAAAAAGTAAGCGAGAAGGGTAAACTGTACTATAAAATTCACAAAGATAAAAAAAACGCATATGGCAAACTTTACCGCAAGGCCTTTCCGGAAATAGGAAGGCGGGGATGCAGAAGACATAAGGCGTTAAAACTTAGAGTGGCTTACGAGAATTATACAACTAACTATATTTTTGAAAGGGATAATTGGATTTGTGGCATCTGTGGACGAAAGATAAACAGAAGACTTAGACATCCCAATCCCTTATCGCCAAGTATAGACCATATCCAACCGTTATCTAAGGGTGGATGGGATAGTCCTGTAAACGTACAAGCTGCACATTTACGGTGCAATATAGGTAAAAGCGCAACGAACAAAGGACAACTAAGATTGTTTGGATGAAAACTACAGTTATGCCGAGGAGGATAGAATGATTTTAGAAGTATTGATGATAATCGCAGTTTTGTTACTAATGACAGCAGCAATAGTGATAACTGCTTACTTTGACCACACAATTCATGTTTTGACAAAAAAAGAAGCGTGGTTTATGTTCAAAGTGATTGCGGTTATAATAATAGTAACTATTCCAATAGCGGCGTTAATGGCTAATTTATTTGTTTATTTGTTCATGAGGTAAGGATAGAATGACAGAAAATGTTATTATTAAACAAATTGCCTTAATGATAGATTGGCCGGACAATTCTGATAATACTACTATTTTCCTGGATATGAATCAGGCTGAAAAATTATCAAAGCAACTGAATGAAATAATGAATGGTTTGCGAAAACAGGATTGCCCGAATTGTTCAAAACCATTTTGGGTGTCCGGCTATGACAATTTAAACTTATCCGCGCCCCCTAATAGGGATACGATAATAATAAGGATATGATTTATGAAAAAGAAAAAACCAAAAACAATTGGCGAAGTAAAAGAAATACAACCCATAGATGGATGGAGAAAATGGTTTGCTGAGGCAGAAGTGTGGCAAAAGAAAATGGAAGAATGGAAGGAACAAAAATGCGAGGACTGTTTTTATTGTATCGAAAGTGATTGTCGAAGAATACCACCTACATTTTATCTTACTGGTGATAATGTAAATTTCTGTGCAAGCGCCTATCCGAATGTTCTACTGTTTAAAGCCTGTGCGGAGTTTTGCCCGAAATCAGGAACTGGCAGTACGAGCCAGTAATTCCCGAATAGTTTCTTTGAGTTCCCTGTTTTCCCGCTTTAGTAAAATAATATGGTCGCTGGAGTCCTGTAAGAGTAGCGAGAGGGCTGCGAGTTTGCTGATGTAATGCTCGATTTGTTTTCCTTCGACAAGTTTCATCGCAGCCCTCCTTTTTTTATTGACTGGTATAATTAGCCAGCATTGCTATAAGCAAATATAAACCTCTTGAAACCAAGCCTATCACAATAACAGAAACTATTCCGAACATGTACTTCCACCTCGCTTCGTTAGTTTTCAACAACTGGGCGTGACTGTTTATCTTTGTCTGGAGACATTCGTTACCGTTATCGTGGAATAGTTTTTTATCGAGACTGTCAATTTTCTCAATAATCTCATCAAATCTTTCTTTGCATATTTCCTGGTATTGCTCGTTGCTCATCGAATGTCTCCTATTGTGCGTTTTTTATTCTGTCTTTAATGTCATTGTAAATGTTCTGTCGCTGTTTGGGGTCGGTAGTAGTCTGCAACTCTTTAAATCTAAGGCTAAGAATATCTGCGGCTCTATTGAATCTTGTCCTTTGGCCTCGCTCTTCGCTGGTGATTACTTTTGAACCGAACTTCTGGTCTAATTCTTCTTTTTTCTTATAGAACTCTTCTATCTGTTTTCTGGGCGCGTCTGGTTCTTTGAGGAATAATGTACCAAGAACAGGTATATCACTTGCTGTAAATTCTTCTTTAAATGGTAATGCCATTGACGAGGCAGCTCTTGTATATAATCCACCGGAATAACTATTCACCAGATACTCAAGCTGCGCAGGTGAAACCCCCAAGTGCTTGCCCAGAAACTTCATAAGTTCTGTGGTGTATTCGTTGTACTTATCGGCTGGCAATTTGTTTTCATCTGAACGGGATACGATGGGTTTGCCTTGAAAATCTCTGTTTGCCAGAACATCAATTATCGGACTGATTGCGGCTGGCCAGTCAAAAGGATTAGCTTGGTCTAACGCCTGCTTGAATGTATCGTAAATTGACTGTGGATTTTTCCTGTATCGGGCGTCAATCGCAGCCACTGGTACGGACTGGAAAAGAATACCAAGCTCAAAGGGAACTGGCAATCTAACGATTTTATCCGTTCCTGGAATTTCAAAATGCAAATATCTTGCTTTTTCGTAATCGGAAAGATTTTTGTACCATTCTTCGTCTTTTGCCCGCCACCATTGAATTATCGCAATAGTTGTGAGTCCGGCAACAGTCTTAAATAAAGTCTCATAGGGTCGGTCTTTGAATGTTCTGATAATTTTATCCGGACCCTGAACCGCTGCGTTAAAAAATGGAATCAACTGATTGAGCATTTTAGAAATACTGCCGTGTCTTGTAAAATTAGTAGTTACATCCTGTGCGGCGTTGAGGGCGTAAATAAGAGCGTCCTCGCTTCCTTTGCCCCATTTTTCTTCCGCATACTTTAATGCTGGTTCAAACTCCCCGATTCTTGTTCCGGCCTCAGTTAGTCCAAATAATTCCCTTAAGGCGTCCACTGGATGAAATACTGTATAAACCGTCTTGTCGCCAATAGTGCTTACAAGTGTTCTCTTTCTTAAATGTCTTGCGCCCTGCCTGTCAGCAAGTATTTGTGAGGACATTTTTCCGCCTGCGGATTTGAATTTCTTCGCAATTTCAGTGTTGATAATATCAGTAGCTACTCCCTTGATAGCCGAGACGGGGCCGAGTTTGGCGTGCTTACTTAATACAGTAAAAGTCATTGCGTCACGAATAAAATTTCTTATCAATCCAAATGCCGCGTTTAAGCCGGTAGCACCCAGTCTCATTCCCCTTGCTGGTGCGCCAAGTACATCAATGCGTTTTCCGAGAATGTTCAGTGTCCATGGCAGGGTATATTGGTCAAGTCCCTCAATGGCTTTGTATAAAGCAGGGTGGACTTCATAGAATTTTCTCTTACCGTCAACTGCTATTGAAATGATATTATCCTTGCCATAGTATTGTTTGGCGTTAGTGAATACTGTTAGAACATCATCCCAAGTTTCGTTGTCAAATGGAATCTCGTCAGGATTAAGACCAAGTCGTTCTGTTGCTATTTTGGTAATTTCTTTTCTTAACTGTTGGGCTTGGAATTGAGTAGCCTCCATTGGTGCTGGCACTTCCCAAATCATCGAGGCCATTCCTGGTCTATTGGCAAGCTTGGCTAATGCCCTACTGACTTCGGCTTTGTGGGCAGTAAGAATCAATTTTCTCGATTGGGCTATCATCGCTTCAAGG
>ERZ1292632.1314-Hain-H43-01um-R2-1314-length-24581-cov-6_pt1 | contig 24581 bp, 23 predicted proteins | sample MGYA00564407_ERZ1292632 | MGnify/ENA primary metagenome ERZ1292632 (study PRJEB36523, sample SAMEA6512637) | groundwater metagenome | collected 2019-01-08 | study: AquaDiva: Metagenomics assemblies of 32 groundwater samples | reverse complement strand
CTCGATCTCTATGCCCCGATTGGCGTGATATTTGAAAAATCCCTTTGGACCAAACCCGTAAAACAACAACAGTGCCGACAAAAGAATAGTGGCTACTACATACAAAGGCTTTTTCCGTCTGAACAAGGGAAGTAAAATTAGTGGGTATAATTTAGTACCAATGGCAAAACCGAGAGTGAGAAATGAACCCAGCCATTTGCCAGTTGCTTGATAGGCTACAGCAAAAAAAGTAAATAGAGCCACAAAGATGTCGTATCTCTCAAATACAAACCGATAATCGGACGCTTGAAGAATTGCCAAAGCAGAGAGCGAAACAAAAGCCCCCACCTTATTAAAACGCCATATCATTTTCAGAAGAATGATTATTGCGATCAAAACTAGGAGATGAAAGGCAAAGTGGAAAGGAAACCATCGAGACAAGTAATTGACAAAACTGAAGATAGCCAACGCTCCCCCAGGGTAATCTGCTTGGAAATCAAAACCAGGCATTAAACCACTCGCTAATTTGTGAGCGTAATCAAAGTATAACCAAACTTCTCCTGTAGGTTCCATTGTCACAATGATACATCAAGGTGTACACGATGTCAAGAGTAGATAATGAGGAGTCTGGCGTAGTATAAGTCCACAAATCTTCCGCTCGTATCACTTTTATATCTCAATACATAACCTCCCGTTCCGGCGGGCAGATTGGGCTTGAAATCTGTTCCACCAGTAATAAGGGGAAGGGAGCCTGGGCTCGCCTGTCCTTCCGTTAGTTGTGTGCTAATTTCACTACCAGTAACGGAAGCGTTGTTGTTAATGCTGTACAAATCCAAATAAAAAGTTCTTACTGGGTCACCATACGCCCCCGCACGGCATACGGCTTCCAAATAAAACTTTGCACCAGGGTAATTGTCTGGGTTGATCTGAAATTCACTGGGGTTAAGATTTTGGTAAGTAGTGGCATCGGTATAAAACGACTGGGCCGCTCCACCACTGGCTCCACCCGCTATAAGAGTGATGTAAGTTTCAGCTAACCCAGCTAGAGCTTTCATACCAAAAGCCAGAGTTTCGGGAGACTGAATAGACCTTTGTCCAATTATTGACTGGATGTCTGGTAATGTGGTTTGAGGAAATATTATTGCCATATTAAGTCCTTTGAGATTGTAGGATCGGAGTGGTATTTTCGATCCCCTTGTCACTAACTACAACTTCCATGCCGATGACCCGATAAAAAGCATCAATACTGACTCTCCCCCTGTTAATTCTGACTTTTACTGAGTCGCCCATAGAGTATCCATCAAAAGGTTTTATATTTGCCGCAAAATTAACAGATAATGTTTTGGTTGGGTCTTTGTAAAGTTTTAGAGTATCCTTTGCCATTTCGTCAAGTTGGGTTTGTCCTGTGACCGTACCGAAATAGGGAGAGAATTGCCTGCGATAAAAAGAAGCGATTGAAGTAGTGTCAGCCTGAGAGCTAGTAAGAAATGATGGTCCAGACTGCACGGCATAACCCTTAACATCATTAAAAACCGCCTTCATATCAACAATAAAGTTAAAGTCTACAATTTCACTATCCATTTCAAACACCACGTCTGACTTGTTTGATCCAACATCCCTCCAAAAATTAAAGGTGGGAGTAGTGTCGGAGAAGGTTATTTCAAATACAGAATCTTGCTCCCAACTCCCCGATGGACTATCGGCCCGTGAAGTTGCCACCATGTCTTTCAGAAGACTGAAAAAGTCTTCATCGAACACCGTCTTGGTTATCGTTTTATTTACAGATGACGAACCAGTGGTGTATGGGTCTTGAATTGTACCCTTGGTGATTTTTGCCTCTAATATATCAGTGCCAAGGGCAACAACTATGTCGTAAATGGGGGATATTACTTCAGACCCAATCTTTTTACTGGTATAGGTGGTATTAAATCCCACTCGATACCACTTGAGAATTTCGGTGTAAGTAAAACCATAAACGCTCGTACCGTCTTTGTCTTCCGAAATTAGTGCAGTAAACCCCTGCCACACCAAAGAGTTATCCCTATAAATTCTTATTTCAGAAAAAGCTCCTTGAGGAATAGAAGAGGTAGTGAGCTTTACATCGTTGTATGGGATATGAAAACGACACCTCCCTACATCATTCTCGTACCACTCCCATTGCAGGTTGGTGGCCTTTTCAAATTCATATAGATTACCGCTCTCATCACGGACGACAACCATGTATTTTGGTTGTTCTGCCATTTTAGATTGGCCAAGCGGAATAAAATCTTGTCGTCATCACCATATTTGAACCGTTATTGTAAGTAATTGTATTTTGGCCGGGAAATAAATTCCACCATTCAGAACTGGAACCAATCATGCTTCTTTTTTCTACACCATCTAGTTTAACCGAGTGGAGAAGGGTATCTATAACTAGCGTCTGGCCGTTTGTGAGAGCCGTGGTGACATAAATAGCGTCTGCGGATGTCCTAGTAGCGTTGATAAGTTGTAGTGATGTTGAGGTTGTTCCAGACGCTACAATAGTTATTTCAACCGGAGCATTATATGTCCCCGCATTTACTGCTCCACCGGCACCAACCAAAGAAGACTGTCCCTGGAGATATTTTCTGGGATCACGGGCTTTTAGTTTCAGTTTGGCAGTTCTATATAATCCCGCCATAGAATCCTGTTCTACTGCTGGAGTTTCCTGTGACTTCAACCATATTCTAAACAACCTTGAGGTGCTGTCTACGGTTTCTGTCCAATCAAAGGGGTGATAACCCATATACTTAGTCGTTTCACCATAGGTTAAATCTTGCTCTAAAAGGTCAGGATTAAATGCCTCTTTAACCTTTTGAATAAGTCCAGCCATTTTTGCCTGACTGGTAGCAAACAGTTCTATGGGGATAATTGCCGCACCCTTGCCGAACTTAACACCATAATCAATAATTCCAGGTTCGGTTGGAAGTGGCTCTTCTACGTTCTGGGCCAGAGTATCCATCAAAGACTCTGGATCAACCAAAACAAAAGCATCTGCGTCAGTAGTGTCGTCATTGAGAATGACCCTACTATTAAAATTATAAGTCTGCCTTGAATATTCGGCCATGTCTAAAGTATCAGACTTAGGAGAATTATTGTCAAAAACGCAAAACTCCCTCACCTTGCGGATCGGGAGTCTCACCGGGTCTTGCGACCCTTGCCAACCCTTGCGGGTCAGCCTCCAGTATTATATGGGGGCTACCACGCTTGAGTCAAGCACCAGCTCCGTTACTTTCAAGGCTAGGGAGCTTCTGCGGAATGATGACAAACCCTTGTTTCTTGTACTTTTCCGCCTCTTCTTCTTCCCCAGGCCAGTAAAGAACAATGTTGTCTTTCAATGAAATAGTCATTTTTTCTTAGAGATACTGACCTTTCGATAATGATTAGCTTCGCCAATTAAAGCTCTCATAAAGATACCGGCCGTATCTATGTCCTTCAGTATTTCCATTCTTCTTTCTTTAGGCCACAACATCAACGTCATACCAGGATCACCACCTCTTCCGCCTATCCCTTTTTTCCTGGCCCATCTGTCGTCTAGTTTATAAGTTCCCCCTATCGCCGCAATTACATCTTTTCCACCTCGATCAAAATGTTCCAGTGAAGATTGGTGGGTGTGACCGAGGAAGGCAATATCAGCTTGAGGATACTCGTATTCCAAAAACCTCTTGGGAGCGTTTGTGGGATTGATTTTACTGGTTCCCCAATAAGTATGATTCAACGCCAAACTATACTCTTGGTCTTTGAGTGCGATATGTAGTAATCCACCAGCCACAAATATCGGGCATTGAAATTTACCTAGAAAACTCTCATACCAATCCTGTCCTGCCGCTTCTCCAAAGTCATCGTGGTTTCCATGAGACAAAACTCCAATCCGTTTCTTTTGGTCAATTTGTAAAAGTCTGGCACACATTACTCTGGCTTGAACTTGCGGAGGTAAGGGGTTTTCCATCATTCCAGAAGCCCATTTACCCGTAGCATTGAAGTTGTCCACGTGGTCGCCATTACTAACCATTCCAAAATTAGGAGTGTTTTCAACTAAGTCTAAGTGGTGAATGAGTTTGCTGTATGTGACCCTAGTTGACCCGTAATGAATATCAGTCGCCAATAAAACTGCAATAGGAAGCATTGGATACTCTAGGTCGGGTTTCCAAGTCGCCTCAATTTGTCCTATATCAAAGGCTTTTAGAATTGCTTGTGCCGACTGAAGAGCCTGGGTAGTTTTAGAGAAGTCTATTTCCTGAATTTTCTTGTCGGGAAAGACTTTCTCTGCCATAGTTATTTAGTCGACTTTATATCTCTTATTGCCTCAACTCCCACAAAAGCCAAGAGGGGAATAAGAACTGCCATAACTTGCTCATTTGTCAGTCCCCAATCCCAAAAGGAATTTCCAAAGGCTACCACCGCTCCGGCAACAGCCAGAATAAGTTTACGAGACAATAAACTAACTAAGAATATTTTTACATTCTTCATTATTTGTCACCCCTTTTCCATACAATGAATCTTTTAACAATTTCCTGCACCAATTCCCACTTTGTAAACTTGTCTAGCTGTTTCTTGGCTGTTAAACGGGCGTATTCTTCCCTAGTGATGACAAGTACCTTCTCTGGATTCAACTGCCCTTCCAGTGTCAATACACGAGCTTCCAAAGCGGTTACTTGGGTATCCCTGCTGGCCACTGACCTTTTTAACTCGTCAATCTCATCTGCTAATCGTTTGTTCTCTTTTTGGGCCGTGATGTAATTCTCTTCAAATTTAGTAGAGTCTCCCCTGGCTTCGGCTAAATCTCTCAAGGCCTTATCTCTTTCTTTCTGGGCTGTCTCATATCTCTTGGCCTGGTCAAATATCTCCCGTATCCGGCCCTCGGCAGAGTCTGAACTGATGCCGTTCTCTTGCAGTAGCCCGTTCAACCACGTAGGCATATCCTCTATATTAGCAAGTTTAATCAATTTGTCCAAATCAATGGTTCCCGGGCATTGGGTTGGCTTGACCTGGCTGTGCTTGATAATATGTTCCCGGTCTATGGGAATACCGTATCTAAGACAAATGTCCCGTATAAGTTTAGCCGAAGTCTGGTAGGTTTCTTCACTGGCAGGTCGATCTGGTGTGGCAGAATGCTCTATGCCCAAACTCTTTTGGTTGACAGCATAATTGTCAGAGTGGTAGGCCACGTTTTCTTCTTTTACCCATTGCCACACCCGACTTCCCGATATTCCATAATGAGCCGATACTTTGCTAGTCTTGTCTTGAAAGCGAGTATTGGCACTTTCCAAGGTTCCCTTTCCGAACCAATGGATGACGACTGTATTTATCGCCTTCCGGTTGGTGTCAAAATTTGGGCTTCCTTTCCATGTAATTTGCATATTAAAGATACTTAGCGATTAGAACTCCCACAATTACCGCCCCTACATTGATTACCGTGGCCACATTGACTCTGGTTTTCAGAGACTCCATGTCTGTTTTCAAATGCGGTAGATGATTCTCAAGGATTTGGTCCAGGCGAATATGGACTTCGGCCATTTCTTTTTCCAGTTGGCCGATTCTCCAGGCGAGCGTGTTCCCATTTAGTTTTGTCATATTAAGTTCTTGTAGGCATAAACATATCCCGCAGTCTGCCCTTCTCTGCTTCAAATAACCTGTCCAAATCTTTTATCCACGCCTTCAATTCGGCAAATGTTACTTTAGTCCCCTTTTGCATCCTAGACCATTTCAGGAACCTTGGGTAATCATCAGATAGACGCAGGTACGCACTCATTCTCATGTGAATTAAGGCGAGAGGGTCAAGTCTCAAAGGAATTTCTCCCACTTCCATATATTTTTTGGAACCAATCAACCTTATTTGGTAAGTGTCTGTTAATCCTGAAAGGCTTTTGATATTTAACTTGTCCTGTTCTATTGTCCAGTTATCAGGATGGAGTATTGAAAATGGCTGGTTAGTCTGGTCATTGGGTTTGCCCACCCCGACTTCTCCCACCAAGAACATCCCGAAAGGAAGACTAAATTGATGGGTTTGAGTAGTGGAATTGTTGGCAACGGTCAGGGAGGTGTCAATACTTTCAAAGAAAAAGTCAGGATATAGAGCCTCCAAAGCACGGGACTTGTATGATTTTCTATCGGTGGCAGTCCAAACGGCTTCAGCAGTATCCTGCATCTCGTTCTTAAATATCGTATCCCACCTATCTTCTCCCTGAAGAACCCAATCGGAAGTCCTGGTTTCTACTGTAGTAGTAGAGTTATACCAAGCAGAAGCGGCATATTTAGTATTGTCCCCAGTGGTGTGCAGATATGAGGTAAAACCAGGATCAATGGGATTACGGTTCGTAGTATCTATTGAAACGGTGGTAATAAGAGCCTTACCCGTTCCAGTTGAACTGGTAGCCTCATAAAACTTCACCTTATCAAATGAGGTTGTCCCATCCTTTGGGTTATCAGAGTAAAGACGAGCTACGATTGCGGCCATGTCTCAATCATTGTCCACTTTGGCAATTATTGTCAAACTACCTGACGACTTGATCTGTAGAAATTATGGGTTGTAATTCAAGGGCAGAAACGTAGGCATTGTATTCCCTTGAAGACATTTCCGTTCTCAATTCGGTAGTACCAAGCATGAACGGTGAAATTGTCAAATCTTGTAATGCGTTAGGCCAGTCGCCAAACCTATCTGGTAGTGGTTGAGCAAGAGATTGATATTGAGTCCTTCTTACTTTTACTATCAAGACATTAGAAATAAATGGAACGATTGATGTTATTGGGGTAGGATAAAAAGCAAGATAGGGATAAATAAATTGCCATCGTTGTCTATCAAAGATAATATCTGGATATGAAGGTTCCCACCCCAGATCGAGAGACACTTCCAGTTCGTTAATAAGTCCCCAGTCTGGAGAAAAATCACTTGGATACGACCATTGTCTTCTTGGTCTGTCGAATCTTGGTATGGAGGTTTCTCTGAACCATTTGTCTAGCTGGGGGGTTTCTGCATCAACAGTCTCGATATTCGGACTGAAGAAAGTGGGGTAAGCATATTGCCACCGAAACTTGTCGAAGCGGGGAATTGATGTATTTGGACTCCAGCTATCTACACTTACTTCTGATGCGGGTTCTTCCTCAAAGACACCAACGGCAAAAGGGGGGTATAAAAATTGCCACCTCTTTTTATCAAATTTAGGAGTGCTGGTATTCGGTTGCCACTTGTCGGGAGTAGTCCTCTCTGGTTGTGTCGAAACTGGTTCAGTTAAGACTTGGTATTGTAATAGATATTTCATATTTTAATATCCCACCACCTCATCTTTGATACGATAACTTGTAAACCCTGGTTCAGCCCAATTTTCTGCTGACTGCACATCAAGATTTACAAAATTTAGAGTGGGCCTATTTCCTGGTGTTGCGTTATCTACTGTATCTATAGAACCTATCCGCCCATCCCCAACGGCAGGATCGGTGTTATCAAAGTCATACTTCATTATGATACACATCTTAAAATATCCACCAAAAGCAGATTGAAGGGCTGATCTCCCTGTAGTATTTAACGTCAAAGTGTTAGAACCAACAGCTCCAACAACGGGAGTTGCCCAATTAGTAGAACCTCTCTGGTCAAAATCTCCAAGAACTAGGTCGGTATTAGAGGCTTGTGTAGAAGAAACTAAATGCAATGTTTTGTAGTCGTCACCCGTAGCCGTAATGGAGGTTATATTTGTGACCAAGGTCACAGCATCACTTGCTAACATAGCACTACCAGAAATTGTCGAAAGATCAAAAACAAGAAAGAATCTGGCCATGTGAAAAGTTTCACCTGCGGGTTCTTCGGCCCGAATAACAGCACTTACACTTGTTTTGTCAACATCTGTTCCGCTTGTAGCATCGTGTACGGCAACCCAAGTTGTCTGAAAGAGATTACTTACATATCCATCTAATGACGGTGTTAGTGCAAAAATAGACATATCAATACCCCACTACTTGGGTTATATACGCTGGTAACTTGTTTATTCTTGGTTCCCACATATCTGAAGTTATGGTGGAGACGGCGGCATGAGTAACCACCAACTTTGGGTCTTTATCCGTTCCCGCAATATCGGCGTGTTGGGTGTTTATAGAAGTAGAAACTGTAGCTTTGGTAGGTTCTACATCATTAGTATCAGCTGAAATCCTGCATCCAAATTTTGTAATAGCAGTTTTGCTTATGTTTCCTAGCCCCGTAGCATTTACGGTAAAAACAGTATATTGATTAGCTCCAAAGGTACCAACACCAAGAGATGTCGCCTGTAAAGTTGTACCCCAATTAGCTTTATTAAAGTCACCTAAAGCTACAGCGGTATTAGAAGCGGGAGCACAAGTAACCATGTCTACATTTAGGGTGTGGCCGTTATTTCCAGCGTTGATACACCAAAGACTATAAGTGGCCGCAGAAATTGTATCTGTATCTGGAATTGAAGAAGAATCAAATAAAGTAATCAATCTTTGTATTCTTGTCCATGCTGTACCATTTTCATTAACAGATGGAGAGTTGGTGTCTATTGTGTCATCAGCTGTTCCATCTACTGTTCCACTTGTTGCGTCGTGAATTGTAGCCCATGCTTCAGCGGTAGCAGGCCTATTGGCGGCCACAGCATCCATTGAAGTTGTTTCAGGGTTGGGGTCAGGATAAACAGTGGTAGTAGTAAAGTTTACCGCCATTGCCAGTCTTGGTGTTCTAAATGTCTGTCCAGTCCACCACATTAAAAGATGCTGTGCCTCTTTGAAATCGGTTATCCAATTACTTGCGAGGTCAATCGCTTGTAGAGCTAGATACAGTTTGTCTGCATACTTGGGTTTTGTGAAGATTGTGGCTTCGTAATATGTTTTGTCGTATTGTCTTCCGAGTATTTTGTGATAGCCATTGGGGAGGAATAATCCTATCTTCTCGTCTATTTTATTTATTCCTAAGTAGTCCTTACCTAGTTTGGTGTTGGAGAACCAAGTTACAAGTTTGGCGTATTTTCTGAATAGGCTGTCAGGGTTATTACGGTAGCATAGTTCCATATTTATAAACTAGAAAAATAACTAGACAGGCTAGGCAATCTCCTGCCCTCAAGTATTTCAAGAGACTTTTCAAATGGAACACACCTAAAACAGCGTTTCTTTCCACACAAAGGCCCTGTACACTTTAGACAGAACCCTCTTTTGTTTCCAGAGCCAGGCTGAACAACCCAATGACCGCCACAATGAACACACTGGAGTGTTTCAAACACTTTTGTGTGTCCATCTAAAGATGTCACTATAGCGTGGCCCTTAGCCCCTGTGTTCTTGTAGCCAAACATAAACGCCAATAACTACGAAGGTATTATTCCTCGTAATGCATTGTTACGTTCATATTGACTGCGGAACCAGCGATACCGATTACCTGTACACCGACACCATTAGCGGCGGTGGCTGGTAATACTATTTCTCCACCTGGAGCGGCAACCCAACGAAAAGTCGCACGTTGATTCTGTGCCCATTGCAAAAGAATCAAGTTTGCTGTGTAGGTTGGCTCAACAGAGTGAGCTTCTCCTGCGGAAGCAAGTGCGGCGGGATCAGCCGGATCAAGCGGAGCTGGAGTCACGGCTGTAACCGTTCCTGCGGCTGTGTAGCGTTGCAAAACGTATTCTGCGGCGTTATCTGCTGGAGTAGCATCCGAACCCATTACCAAATCATAGATTTTGGGACGAATGGTAGCGGCGGAAGTAAGACCGAGAATAGAGGTTGCGGCAGTGTTGGTATCCTGACCATCAATACTATACCTTCTAGCCATTAGATGTATTCACCTCCTTCTATTGAAAACATAATTTAATATAACACACGACAGTATTTAATTAACACATCAGCGTGTTCTTGGGAACTCCCTAGGCTTGGGTAGCCTTTTGGGGATTAACCTCCTCACCCCGGTTAGGACTTGCTGAGTTTTAGAGTAGCAAGTTACTCCTGATAGCAAAACCCCTTTAAGTCAGGATTCGGCATGCGAAGGCGTCCCTGTATTCGGCCACCCCATATATCGTATCCGCAACCACTTCGTCTGCTAGAGCGCGAATGTTGTAGTCGGACTGGACACGAATGTCCTGTTGGCGAGCAATAACAAAAGCATCTCTGTGGAACAAAAGGTTGTGGTAAGACAATGGAGAGGTACCGGTAGTCACTACGTTAGTAGTGATATACACAGACACACCATACATCGTGCCAAAAAATCCTTTGACTTTAGCTGGATTCAGGTCGCCACCTTGCAGTATCCCCGTTACGATGGGGGAACCGTTTGCGGCATAACCTACAATCTGGGCTTCCGTGAAGCGTGCGAGCTTCAGTAACGCATGCATCTGTGCAGGCGTAATTACCGCAGACCTATTTCCAGCTGGAGTATCGGCATCGTCAAGATATTGAACCGCCCGAAGGAAGTTCGAATCTGTGACATCTGTACCCTGGACACCAACTGACTGAGACAACCCCGAATAGAGGCCGAGTAAATCAGTATCTAACTGTTTTGCCAACGCATATCCGAGTTTGTCGGAGTAGCGTGCCATCAAGTTCTGGTTGGCTTGAGCTTTCACAATATCCTCCAATTTAAAGGCGGCGTATTTGTGTTTGTTTATAAGCACCTGAGTTTCACCTTCAGTAAAGGTTTCAAACGAAACGTCAGAACCAGCCGACTTGTCAGCGGCAGTCAAGTTAGAAATGTCAGGGATGTGCAGAGTGTCCCCCATTTGAATTTCTGATTCAAATGAAGTATTGACGAGCTTTGCCATCACTAAGTTAGCTTCGACTGCTAATTTCGCATTTTTGCTCCAGACCTCTGGAATGAAATTAGCGGCCCTAGTAACCGTAATGTTTCCTGTAGCCATATTTCTAGCTGTTAAGGAATAATTCTGCCTTCACCCATTGCCGCATTGATTTCCGCCTGATGTTTGGAGTATGTTGCGTCATCCATAGCCCCGATTTCTCGTTGGCTCCAAGTACGTTTCCGCACTGGGGTGACGGTCCGCTCGGTATCAGTTGAAAACCCATTTCCTGCCGTTGTTTCAGACTCGGATTGGCTCTGCGTTTGTACAGACTTATCCTTAGTCTCCTTCTCCAATGAATCAAGGTATGAGGGAATATTATCCTGTATAGCTCTGAGAACCTCATCCCATGTTGGAGAGTCCCCAAGAACACGCCGAACTTCCTCAACCTCCCAAGGTACCCGCACGACAAACTTTATCAGTGGGTCGTTTACGGATAATCCCCGGCGATTGATTTCCTGTAGAACAAAGTGGTTGATTTTCAAGGTGGCTTTTTCCTTTTCGGATTCGGCCAGTTGTGTCTGCAACCTCTCTGTCTCAGTCATACTATCCAGCTTGCGTTGTCTTTCTGCTTCACGCAATCCCGATAGTTCTCGTTCAGCTTCTTCCCGTCTGGATTGCTCTTGTTTCAAGAGTTTATCCTTTTCGGTCAGTTTTTTGTGAAAGCCCTCTTTGCTTTCAGGAGTCAATTCCTCGCCCAATTCATTGTTTCGCAGTCTTTCTTTATCAGCTTGGTCGCCTGTATCGACAGTATCGGTTAGAGTTGGATCAACAGGTGGATTGTCTTTATCAGATGATGTGCTACCCATATTGAGACATGTTTTCTGGAGATAATCTAAATTTCTCCAGTGACTATTTGCTGTTCACCTCCTTCTCTGTCTTAAACATACCTCTAGGCTATAGCCAAATACCAATTCTTGTCAAGACTACCTCGGTGCCATGATGGGGCCAGAAGTTCCACGACCAAAGATATTTTCTAGGAGCGAACCACCGACTTCACCGCTTTTACCCTTGGTTGGGAATAGGGTTTTGCTCACCCTCGGACCAATGACGGGAATATCTCTGCTAAGTGTCCTGCCTAGTTTAGTAAATCCTTTTCCTCTGACTACATCTGCCACACCAGCACCAATTTCTGCTCCTTCTGTAATAGTTGGTCCTGCAATCCATCTCAATAATCCCTGGGTTCCTCTAGCGGTGACGGCTTTATATAAATCGGCTGGTAGCCCAACGCCACCAACACTAAGAATATTATCAACCACTCTTTGCAGGGGGTCTGTGGGACGCTCACGACCCGTAATCAAGGCTTTAGTGTCAGCGACACCCTCACCCACCAATGTCCCCAATAATGTGTATCTGATTAACGGAGTCATGCTACCCTCTCTACCGCCAGTTTTAATAAGTTGAATGGCAGGAGAGATGACATTTTTGGCTACAAACTGTCCCTGTTTGAAGGCGAAGTTCTTAAACTGAGTAACGACACGGCCATAAGTGGTAGTCCAATTAGCGGGTAAGTCCAGTGGCCTGACAGTGAACTGGGTTTCTTTGACGGCTGTCCTGGCCGCATCTATTAAGTCGTTATCAGACAGCTTGCCATTTTTAACTGCTTCGGCCACGTCTACCCCCATTTTCTTTAGGTTCTCCGCCGATTCTTTAACCCCTTTTAAAAGTCTGCTAAATTCATCAAGAACGTATGATTTGCCAGCATTTGCGGCCACAGCTCGGTTAAACGTCTCAACCTTCTGAAAACTTGGAGCAGTAAAAGCCCGACCAACCTTAGAAGCCACTCCAGTAGATTCCTGCATAATCTCCCTGATAGCGGCCTCGGAAATTACTCCGGCATTCATGGCAAATTCACGGGAAACTGTGGAATTCTTTACGTCATTTACTATAGCCATCAAGGTTCGGCCAATTCCGTAAGTCGTGGCAGTATTCACTGACTGACTCAAATTGGATATGGCCGCAGTTCCCAATTTAGTAATTCCCTGCCAGGCTCTTAAAAGTGAGGAAACCTTTTCTTGACCAAAATCCTTTTTTTGTAACCCCAACTCCCTCATGGTAACTTCCTCAATCAATTTGGCATCTGGGCTTTCTCCCGAAATCTTAGTAATTAAATCTTCTAACTTCTGGTTTACTGGCCCAAACTCTTCAGCTTGGGCAATTCTCTTGGATGCCCCATGAATGTAATCAACCACCAAATCTTTACCCCGTTTGAGAACTTCTGTGGGAAAGTCTATGACTCTAGCAAATTCTAGGTTTCCAAATAATTTGGGTGCAGTTTCAGGAGAAATATGTTGCAGTAAACTGCCAGGAGATTGCCCTTCAAGCATCCCCTTAACCAGTTTTCTAGCTACTTCCTGAGACAACTGATTAGTCTTCACTAAAAAGTCTATCGTTACGTCTTGGAATTGCCTTAGCTTCTCAATATCCACAATGTGGGGGACATAACCTGTTCTGGGTTGCCAGGGGATTGCTGTCCCATCTGGAAGGCGTATCTCCAAACCTGTCTTTTGAGCTAGTTCTGCGAAGGGTTCAAATATGTTATCCAGCGACTTGGCTAACTGACTAACCCTCTCGCTGACTTGGCTCACTATTCCTTCTCGAAAATCTAGTGCTTGAGTAAACTCGGCATCAGAAAACCCCGTGACCATCTTCTGAAAATTATTTACTGTCTGACCCTCAAGAGTTTGATAACGATTAAATACTCTGTCTAAGCCATCAGCTAACGTCTTCCCCAGTGGTGTTCTGCTAAGAACCGTTCTTGCCTCTATGATGTTGGCCTCAATCAAGGGTTTGAAAGTTTCAAAGATGCTACCAATCCCTTCTTTTATTCTCTGGAAAGCTCCAGGTTTGGGTACTTTGGCCGTCATATCCTCCCCAAAAAGTTTTAACAGGCTTTTTGGCTGTGGTATTTCAGAGATAAACCTAGTGGCCTTTTCCGTTACTCCCTTAGTGGCTTCGACAACTGGCCCTATCCCTTTCTTGTCCGCAAACTCTACGACTTTATTAAATACCTCGGAAAGTTTCTTGTTAGTCATTCCTTTTTCAAAACCAAGACCTTCTGCAATAGCCTGAGCGTCTTTACCTATTTGCCCCATCGCCTTTTTAGCTCCACCACTTTCCACTAGTTGTACAAATTTACCCATGATATTCCTGTCTTCTGTGGAAAGTTTTTCTGCGGCTTTGATTATATCTGGTGCTAGACCTTCCAATTTAGATGCTACTTTTCCTGCTTTACCCAATTTACTTGGACCAGGAATAGGAGTAAGTATGTTTGCGGCAAATCCAGCAATACCAGGGATTGCTGTTCCTTTCAATCCAGGGATGGCTCCAACCTTTTCCTTTGTAACGTCCTCCGCTATGTTTCCAAACACATTTAGTGGCGACAACACTCCCAATCCAACCTTTGTTGCTCCAGCCACTTTAGGTGGGACTTCGATATCAGTAAAAGGGACTCTTGATGGAGTAACCCCTTCCTTGAATTGTTTTACCCCACCAGTAATCAATTCTTTTCCTTCTTCCAGTGTCCTTTTAATACCACCAAAGACAGTGGATGGCTTAATAGTCAGTTTTTCTTCGTATCTCCTAAATCCCTCTTTCACGAAAGGTTCTGCGATATTTTTCGCCATACTTAATGTTTTGAGCCCACCAGAAACCTTCTCTTTTACAGAGCCAAATGCTGACTTTGCACGAGATAGTACATCGTTGAGAATGTCCTGTGCTGTAACCATAGTTATTTCCTTCCAAATAATCCGCCCAGGAAACTGCTGGTCTTTTGTACGGCTTCGCTTCCTAATTTCTTGATGTTTCCCAGAAGGCCAAGGTTGGATGTTTCAGCCTTCTGTACTGCCGGTACGGATCGGGGGGCGGAAAAAGAGAAGTCGGGTAACTTAAATTGAGGTAGTTGTATTTTGGGCAAGGTTGGCAATTTGAAATCGGGTATTGCTCTCTGGATATTAGAGATAACTGAAGGAAGTTGTGCTTTAACTTTCTCAACCGCCCCCCCAACCGTCTTTCCAACATTTTCGATTGCTGTAGCGGCCACATTCGCTCCTTGTCTTAACGGCTCACCAACAAACTGTTGTGCCTTTTGTTCAACTCCAGAAACAAATCCTTTGAATACGTCTGCCTTAGTTGACTGGGGTGCTATGGTTGACTTAAACATTTGCTCCAGTTCTGGAGTACCAGGAATCTTGGCAAAAGACTCAATAATTCCCTTGTCATCTCGTCTGAAATATTCTCCGGTTTGTTTGTTGGCAAAGTATTCTTTTGGTCCTGCTTCATTAAGAACGGTAATACCCCCAATACCAACTTGTTTGGCATAGTCTTTAGCCTTGCCTTCATCCCCGGCAAAGACCGTTTTTCCAGTTTGGGGGTCTACGACCTCGTATTGGTCTTTCTTTGCATTGTATCTAGGACGGAATGAAGAAAACTCTCCCCTGATATCCTTTTTAATTTCATCCATCGTCACCGACCTGACTTTGTTGCTGTTGTCTAAAATGTCAAATCTGTCACCCGCCAACCGCTCTTTGATGCTTTGGTCTAACTGCTGAATTTGTGCCTGAACAGTGCCAAGGGTCTTTCCCTCTACTTGTCCCTTGACACCTTGCAATGCTTGCTCTATTTCTCTCCAATTAACCAGCATTGCTTGTTCCGCTTTCAAACCTGGATAGAGAATGGGGTTGCCTTGGTATTTCTCTAAGATGTTTTGGTTTTCCAAAATGTTTTGCTCATATATTTGGGTGGCTTGCTGGACATTGGCTGTATTTGCCGCTCCTGCCCCAGCCTTTGCTTTAGCCTCCTTCTCTTGTTGAATAGTAGTCATAATCTCTGCTTCCTTAACAGCCAACTTTCGGGAAATCTCACTATCGGGATTAGCCACGTTCCGCAACTCACGATAGATGGCCAGCTCTTCTTCGGAGGTAATGCCCCCCTCTTTGTATCTGTCTAAAAGTTCTGTTTTTAACCGTTCTACTTTTTCCACTTCAGCATTGTCAGTTGAGTCAATGACCCTTTTTTGCTGTGCCTGGTATTCAACCGTACCTGGAATTTCGAGGTCTAGGAGTTCCTCTTCAATTTTCAGCTTCTCTTCTGCCGTCACTCCTTTAACCGAAGCCTTAGACTCCAACCTTGCTCTCTCTCTCCTTTTGACATTGGCTGTTTCCTCTTTAGTTACGTCAGCTAAAAGTTCATTGACTTTCACCTTTTTCAAAGAGTTTGTAGCATAGGCGAGCGATTTGTCCTTCAGGAAGATTTGCAGGTCAACGAATGTAGTAATACCATTTCTGTAGTCAAGAACCTTCTGCTGTATTTCTGCTTCCTCTTGCTGTTGCAGGGCGGCTTGGATTTCAGAGGCAAAACGGGAAACCACTCCTGAATATGAAGGGGCTGGAGCAAATCTGGTTAATCCTTTAGATGATGGTCGTGATGTAGAAATTGCCATAGTTAGGGTGTGGCTGGACCGGGTGGAATAATTTGTCCCCCGGTAGACTCCGGAACTACTGACTCGGCTGTTTGGGATGTCGTCCTTTGCTCTTCGGGAAGTGGAGAAGCCAATGCTCTGACATCGTTAGTCGGATTTTCCCCATCATTCATTTGGGTCCTTAATTGTCCCATTTGGGCTTCAGCTTGTTGGATGGCCGCATCCATTTCCTGCAACTTCGAGCGGACTTCGGCCACCTTCAGTGCCCTATCAGGAGTCAAAGTAATCATATCGGCTTCCTGCTCCAGATAGTCCCTGGTATCAGTTGGTGAACCCATGCCCATCATCACATTGTATTTGTCTATGGCTTGGTGTACGGAAGTCAAGTTGTTGGTAATACCCGCCACTAAATTCTGGATTTCACGGGCCACATCAATGGGTAGATTCTGGGGCCAAATAACTTGCATTTCATCCAGAGTGGGCATATCGAAATCAAATGTCTGTTTGTCGGGTAATTCCGCTTTCAGAGCAGTTGGGTCATGCTTTTTCAGCATAGAGAAGGCCATTTTCACCAATTCCTTGATGGCAATTTCCCAGTCAATCTTGCGATTCTCGGTAGTCAGGGTGGCGGGTTGCATAGCCAATTTAGCCTGGAATCCAGAGGTGATAGAGGGCTCGAATACCCCGGCGGCGGCTTTAGGCATCAGGGATACAAAGTGGAATATTTCAATCAAAAGTTTGGTTTGATTAAGAAGCGGGGCAATCTGGGCGGGGTTAATCATAAAGCTCACCGCTTCACCTTTGTCGCTTTTTCTGACCGGTATCTTCTGTCCCCGCCACTTGGAAGGTTTGCGTCCACCCAGGGCATTGTTGTATTCCAGAATAGGTGGATAACCTAAGTCACGGGCAATCTCGGAAGCTACCGACAATAGGGCATTTACCTCTTGGGCTATTCCCTTCCAGCGTTCTATTTCCGAATGTCCATGTGGATCATTGGAGACAATGATGTTATTTACCTGTTGAATGGGAACAAAGTCCAGTCCGTGTTTTTCCGGGTCTGTTACCAATCTGCCGTTTATAACCGTCAAAATCTTTTCTTTGTCAAATCTGCGGAAAACCGTAGTCATGCCATCGCTCACCTCTGGAAAAGTCTTGGGTAAGAATTTGATTTCCATATCAGGTAAGGCTTCATATTTGTATTTCTCCATAATTTCCCTGGGACTCATTCTCTTCCAGGTAGTAAAAGACTCAATCTTCTCGTAATCGTTGGCGGAATATTTAACCCTGGTAGAAAAGGGGTTGAGTACCGACAACTCAAAAGTTCCGTTTGGCCCGCCGTCTTTATTGTCTTTGTTCCACAGTGGATATATCCAAGTAATTCCCAGGTTGAACATCAACCGCACCGAGTCTCTGAATCTTTTGTGAAACTTGGCATTGGAAAATAGTTTCTTGGTCATTTCCTCTTTGAAATCTGATTGCAGTTGGGATACCGGATCGGTATGCACGGGGTTAAATTGCACGTAAGGCGGGTTATTGGAGAGAATGTAGGTAAACAAATCAATAACGGCGGCTCCGATATTGAATACTAATTGCAATTCACCCTCCGGGGAACCATTCCATTGCTCTACTTTGTCCCCCAGGTAAAAAGACCTGTCCTGATCCATGCGGTTAAACAACATAGAGAACAGAGACTCCCCCTCGTCATACTCGTCCAAGACCAACTGGGCCAAATCCGAGGTGTCCAACTTCCTTTCGTGTTCTACTGTCCCTTCTACATTTTCTGCTTTCAAGCCAATTTCACCAAAAGGTCGGGCCAAGTTCTTGATTTGCTCGGAGGCTTTGGAAAGAATATCACTTGCTGTACCCATACTGGAGTTTATTATTCGGCCATTAACCAATTATTGTCAAACCATTATCGGACATAGTGCTCGATACTACCCATCGGCCCATACTCTTTTGCCCCGAATCCCGCCAGAGCCAGAGACATAACTGTATCTGTTTCCATGCCCTTATCATCCATGTTTTTGGGGTATAAGTGCATTTCTTCCCGCAGTTGGTTAATGTAAGACGATTTGATTTCCTTGTTGCCCAACAGTCTTTGCAGGTTGGTAATTAAATTGCTTTTCTTGGCGGGAGAACCGGCAAACTGGTAGGGGATGAAAGAAATGCCCAAATCCCGCAACCATTCCATCTGCATGTCTCCAGCAGAAGCGGTGGCATCAACAATAAATTCGCCATAGTAGTCATTGTAGATCGTAAGTAAGTCTCCCAGTATTTCCTCCCAGGTGGCTACCCCACCGCCTTTGCGGTAGAAGTTCACCACCGTAAAAGGGGGATACCCGCCCGTAATATCCAAAGTGATGGCGCAGGTGTAATCTTCCTTTCTGCCAAAGTCCACTCCAGTAATGTAAAAATGCCCAGATGAAGACTTAATTGGCAATTTCAGTTTATCATCAAACATTTCCTCGATCTGGCCTTCGGGAAAAGCCAAAGCCGACTCTTCAATGAACTTGCCCTCGATTCTTTCGGTAATCAAAGGTTGGTTCCTGGTTTGCAGAAATTGCTGAATCTTGGACTGATCGGCAAAGGGATTATCACGGGAGTCGGCATACATGGAAAATACCCTGGGTTCCAAATATGGGTTTTCCAGTTTTCCTTCTTCGGGTTTCAAGCCCTTTCTAAAAAGCAGATAGTATTCCCCCCGGCCTTTGGGAGTTCCAAACCCGCTGATTATTCCTCCCCGCCTCCAGGTACGTTGAGTCAGGACTTTTTCCACGCAGTGAATAATATTCCTGACATCTGCAGGTTCGTTTATCAAAACCAAATCATATGCTTCCCCTTCCACGTGTTTGCCTTTGTCGTGCAGTCCCACGGCTTCAATGTAAGTCCCGTTTTTGAGTCTGATAAAGGGATGTTGCTTTAATCGGGTGGAAGACCTGATTTCGTCTACCCGGTACCGCAAGATGGGTGAGTCCTTGAAAGTGGCTACAATCGTTTCCCATAACTCCACCGCTTGTTTTTGCTCCGGGCCGGTGCACAGGATATTGTATGGAGCCTTCATAAAAGAGTCGTAATCGGTCCAAGCGGGTTTTCCCGGCTTTATCTTGTGGCAAGCCCACTGCACCCCGATCCATTTAGCTGTCCAGGTCTTCCCAGCCGAGTTTCCTCCCGACATCCATGCCTCGTCATATCCACCCTGGCGTATTTCCCTAGCAAACTTCAACTGATGGGGAAGCGGCTCATAATTTTTCCCCGGCGGCGAAGCATATAGAGAAGTAAAAAGGACTAAATCGTCCCTGGAAGCATCCCAGTTCTCAAGAAATATCCTGGGTACTGTGGCCATGTTTTTCAATAGCTAACTTTTCCATCATATCTAACTCCTGGTCTATCGAAGTCTTGGGAGCCCTCTTTCCTTCTTCTTCCAGGGCTTTCATAAACATTCTCTCCGTCACCGGCATTTGTGGCCCCTCCACCCTATTCCACCAGTTATCAACCATTTTGTCGCCGATATTGATAATCTTGTTCAGGGCTTTCTGAACGTCCAGTTGGGTGTGGGTAAAAGTGGTGATTATCCTGGTGATAGTCTTCTGGGGACGAATGACGTAAGGGGCATGCTTTTTGAAATGCATGGTGAAAGCGGCTGAAGAAGCGTACAAACCGGTATTTTGCAACCATTCCTGTATCTTGGCAACAACAACTCCCTTGGCCCACATATCTTCCACTTGTTGCCGCAAAGGAGCACCATATTTGTCCTTGACGTTGCATAATTTGCACTGGGGCTGGGACTTATATCCATGTTTGTATTCAGTGGCTACGATGGCAGTTTTTTGGCTCATTTCTTCTTCTCCTCAAAATCTTTGGTGGAGACAATATACGCAACCGGGACTTGGTATTTCTTCAGGCAAATGGGCAAACCCCTGGCAATATGCTTGCTGGGGGCCATGCGGAACTGTTTGATGGTGAGTTGTTGCATATTTGTGGGAATGGGCGGGATTCGACCCGCAGACCTTCTCGAAAATTATCAACCGTCAGGTTTTTGATAGACGGCCTGTCCATAACTTCCTCAAGGCATGTCCTGCCTCTCCACCCCCATATCGGCAATACTACCACCTGTTGTACACCAAGTCAAATAGGGCAACCGACATGCAGGACCAAACCACTCCCGCTGTCAAATGATTCGCCCATTTCCAGAAGCCTACCGCACTTCTGACACTGAAGACTGCCCATGTCCGGAGTGTACTCATAGACATTCTTGTTGGCCTTCTTCTCTTCTTTGAATATCCCTATTTTCTTGAAATCAGCAGGGGTAACAATATAGCCAACCACCTTTTCATACCACTTTATTTTAACCGGGAGATCAAGAAACAACTTCTTCCCCGCCCTTCTTTGCAACTGATAAATTGATATTGTTTCCATGTTACATAACTAGCTTCAACACCACTAACTTACCATCTTACATAACATAAGTCAAATAAACTACCGTGTAGGAGGAGGTAAGTCCCCACTAATTTACAATACTAAATCCATCTGTACCACCCTAAAAACCGAATATGGTAGATATTATTGATAATGATTTTTAACACACACTATATATAGCTAATAGGCTATATTACTATGTTAGTCTATACACTACACTTAGTTAGTTAGTACCCCTTATAAGGAATAATGTAGATATTAAAGCAAATACTATAAGACATAGTATAAGCAACTAGAAGATTATACATACTACCTATTTATACCTATTACTACCTAATTACTATCACCCATAACTATATACTTTAGTCTAGTCCGGGGGATGGAGAGAGGAGGCCGGGAAGCTAATGAGCCCGGAGTAGTATATATATGCTTTGAGGGGAGAGGCTGTACTCCCCCAGGACGGCTATTCTACTACACAAGGGTATCCTACTACCTTGGGTTTTGTGCCTGGCGGGAATTACCCGGATACATATTACCCCTTCATCTTACCTACTGTTACCCATTGACAAGACAATCACACTGTGAGACAATACCAGTATATGAGCTTGGAGACACATATACACAACCGAGGCCACTATCACCGGATCGCTATTTATTGTGCTTTGGGTAGCATATATATCGGGTTTCTATTGGGGATCACTGTGTCCGCCGGTATGCCGGTCAAGATGGTTAGCCCGGTTTCTGCTACTTACTTCCCCGCTTCACCCACTGCCCGGCCTCTGGCGACTATACAAGACCACCTACAGGAAGCCGCCTACATCTACGGAGTCAACCCCGAATTGATGTATTGCCTGGTGCGCAATGAGTCCGGGTTCCGGGCTACTGCCAAAAATCCCCAATCAAGTGCCTACGGCTATGGTCAATTTATAAATTCTACCTGGAGACAATGGCGCAAGGCTATGGGTGAAGATATGGGTCTGGAATTGCGCAGTGACCCGCAGGAGGCGTTTCACACTATGGCCTGGGCTCTGGACAAGGGCTACCGCAATAATTGGGCCGTCAATCGTACACACTGCAAATACACCCCACTTAGACCTACTAGATTATCCGGCCATATCGCCGGTTCGTAGGTGTCTCGATAGCCCGTAGTGGGGATACGGCTATCTTGAAAGCACATTGAAATCCGGTCCGGGCGCATAAATATGCCCATGCTTAATTGACAAGGGTTTGATACTGCGGTTCAAGTGCAAGTATCTATCAGTAGACACTTCCGGCCTTATAGCCGTCTGTGTCGAATTTAGATCACGCCAACGATCCACACAAATCAAATAATTGTCTACCCGCCGGATTTTAACAAAAACAACATGACTAAAAAACTCACCATAGGGGCCGATCCGGAACTAGTGCTAGTCAATCCGTTGACTGGCCGGTATGTATCGGCCCAAAGCGTATTCACTCCCCGGTATAGTGCGTTTGGACTTGATGGCAACACCAATACCGCCGAATTGCGCCCGGCCCCATCCGTCAATCCCCTAAAGATGGTAGAGAACATATACAAGATACTGAACACTGCCAAGACCGACTATCCGCAAGTATTCCGGCTAGACTTGCGGGCTAGTGATCCCAACATCATTGTGGGTGGGCATTTGCACTTCGGACATGACCGACTGCTAACCAACCGGCGGGAGGGTGCAAGTATGGCTCTGGATGGCCTACTTTCACCGCTTGTGGCTAGTGTGGAAATACCGGATCACCGGCGAGCCAGGATCAATTCCGGCTATGGCAAACTAGGAGACTGGCGTCCGGCCGATTGGGGGTTCGAATACCGCACGCCCGCCTCATGGCTGGCCACCCGGCGGCTGGCCGAAGCGGTAGCCGCTTTGGGTTATGCGGTAGTAAATGAGTTTATCCGGCTAGATTGTCAATTCCAGCCGGACGTTTTCAAGCTCATTCCTTACACCGAATTTTTAGAAGTTTACAACCATAACTATATGAGCGCATTGCGCAAATTCCTACCGAACATCATCAAGGAAATAAACCACATCCCCACCGAACACCGGCGGGAAATAAACTACCTTATCCGGTCGGCCCGGGCCGGACGGCCATTGCTTGAAACTGAGATAAAATCCGGGTGGGCTATCCGTTTTATTACTCTGGCTACCATGAAGCTGGCCAACTTGCCGGACTTAATCAAGAAGCTATCCGAAGCATTGACGGTACCGAATGATAATCTGCCGTTAGGGGACTGGATACGAGAGGGCCACGACTACCGGGTGCGGGACATATCCGCCAATGTATCTACCGCCATTCAGTCAATCGTGGGGCCGGACATACTGGGGTTACTACCCAACCCGCAGAAATTCCTGTTAAAAGGATTGAAAGCCGACCGGGGAAACGTTATACAGTTAAATATCCTGCTCGCCGACTCGAAGCACAAGCAACTCAAAAGTTTAATCGCCGATTTATGCAAGCAAATGGACTATCCCGAACCGACTATCCGGGTAGGTTATGGATCGGAAATATACTTACCCCGGGCCATGCGGGAACGGGACGATTACCTATCCGAAGCGGTGGTCCTGGTGGTCTGGCTTTATTGCAACCGGGACGTTTATAAATCCAAGACTAGAACCAAGACCGGCCGGGAGATATTTTTACCCTTTGGCTTTCATAATGCAATTTTACCTATCGTGGAGACTATCAAAAACCACAAACGATCCCCGGTGCCGACTGCGGCCGACTTCGTGGAGGACGGCGGGGAAATCCTTATACTGAAGCTCATAGAATACGCCCGCAATGAATTATTGCCCCGCTTGTTACAGGTAACTTCTCATGGCAACCGCCTACGCTTACCCATCGACATCCGCCAAACTTTACAACTAGGCTATCGGAATACGCATAATCAAGGAAACTATGTTTCTTGTACCGCTTGCGATGGTACGCCCGATCCATCCACCAGCCTATGCAATTATCACCTGTTAGATACGCTATACGCATACTCATTTTCTTGATATGTGCAGACTATCCGGCTACTATATCCCCCGCAAGAACACCGCCCGAAGCGAAGAGGCCAAGAAAAATCTAGCCAAGTTAGTGATAGGCCAACAACTAGGGGGGTATGACGCCACCGGACTAGCCTTTGTCACCGGCCCGGCTAAATTCTACGTGCTGAAAGAACCGGCACCGGCTAGTGAGTTTATGACAAGCAAGGCGACAACCGAAGCCCTAAAAGGAAATAATCCCCGGTGCATGATCGCTCATTGCCGGGCGCAAACGTTGGGCGACAAGGCCAACAACCAGAATAACCACCCGCACTACACCAAGTCCGGCATTATAACTATCCACAACGGCATGATACAAAACCACGCCGAGCTATTCACCCAATACAAACTACACCGGGACGCCGAAGTAGATAGCGAGATTATAGGAAAACTTATTGAATTTTACCGGCCGGTATGCGCCGATACCACCGAAGCCATACAACAAGCGGTCAAGGAAATCCGGGGATCGCTGGCCCTGGCGATATTGGACGCCCACGAGCCGGACACCCTATACCTTGTCCGGCGGGAAAACGACTTATCTATCGCCCTAGACCGCGATAGCGAGATTATATACTTTGCAACCGAAGCCGACACCCTGGCCGAAATCTTAATCAAGCGGGTGACGTATATGGGATTTTTTACCAGAACAACCAACCCCGGAAGAATCATCATCCAGGAAATACCGGTAGGGTGCGGTCTAAAAATAACCCGAAGTAAAATAACCGCCTTCGAGTTGGAGTCGCCGCCGTCAGTATGGGGGGCGCACTACTACGGCGGGGCTATTGTGGCACAAAAACAGAAACAGGACAAGATTGAAGCATGGGACGAACCCATCCGGCCCGAGTTCAAGTCTACCGATCCCATAAAAAAGCCGTCAAGATTTACTACCGAGGAATTGCAAGCCCGCCGGGAATGGCTGGCCAAATTGGAGAT
>ERZ1292632.1310-Hain-H43-01um-R2-1310-length-24645-cov-7_pt1 | contig 24645 bp, 30 predicted proteins | sample MGYA00564407_ERZ1292632 | MGnify/ENA primary metagenome ERZ1292632 (study PRJEB36523, sample SAMEA6512637) | groundwater metagenome | collected 2019-01-08 | study: AquaDiva: Metagenomics assemblies of 32 groundwater samples | reverse complement strand
TTATACCTCCTAGCAACTCATTCACCCCCGGCTAAAGCCGGAGGTTCCCTGCCAGTTGAAGCTGGGCGTATGGACACTCTGGATAATACTTAGCCATCAATGCAGCACTTTGTCCACTTCTTGAAATTTGTTTTAAATAATTTTTCCAACTGGTCCTATGTTTATGGTAGGAAATAACTGTATTGGTTACTAGTATTTCAAATCCTTCATTAACTAAAAGCCATGCAGTTACATAATCATCATAGGTGCTTGCAATCTTCGAATATTCTAATCCAAAATCGTGTTCAATTTTATCAAAGGCATTTCTTGATACAAATAATGCGGTCGTTACAGGAAGACTTTCTGTCAACCCAAAATTATTTTTATTTAATTTACCTACTTTGGGAAATTTAGGATTATTTCTGATCAACCCTTTATCTTGTACTTTTGAGATAAAACTATTGGTGTCTTCCGCCCAAGATAATACTGTACCAGCCACTACTTCAACATTGTGTTCCTTAGCTAACTTTAGCGAATTACTTAAGGCTTTCTCATCAAGTATAGCTTTAGAGTCAGTAAAAAAGATAAAATTACCTTTAGATTTTTGTGCTCCATGCCACCGCTTAATATGCGCATCTCTATAATACTCTTGCAAATTGTCTAACTCAAAATATTTAACTGAATTATTATATAGATAATCGCCTATAGCTTTACGTGTATTGTCATTCTTAGACGCTATAATTATAACTTCGTATGGTTTAAGTGTCTGGTTCAAAATAGATTCAATAGTTGCCCTTATTGTACCACCAGAATCTCTTGCAGGCATTACAACTGATATTTTGTCATTTTTATTCATAAAATATTATAAGTTTAGAACAATAAAGGATTATATACCCCATAATAGTATAAAGCAAATTTTACTAATAGATTAAATATTTTTTATTCAATTAGAGTTAAGTAACATAAAGTTATAACAATATATATATATAAAGATACAGTTGACAGATTAGTTGCTCCTTTTGATAGACTAACATTACTTAGAGTTGTTGCTGACCGCAATCGGAGGCAAAAATATGACTTATACTACTTATTATATTTTCTTCAAAGATAGAGGGGGGGTGATTAATATATGAACAAATTAGCATACAAATTAGTGGCTTCTGCCATGTCTGCAGGCTTAGTTTTGGGCACATTTGCCACATCAGTTTTTGCAAGTGGAGTCAGTGTAACAGGCAACGGAGCAAATTCTGATAATACTGTTGTTATTACTAACACTAAAGACTGTACAGTAATGCAAGGTAATGCAACATTAGTATTAGCAAGTGTTAAAGCAAGTTCCAATACTGGTGGTAACACAGCAAATGCAAATACAAACGGAGATGTAACAGTCGACACAGGAACTGCAACATCTACTGCTAGCATGATAGTTACGGGAGGAGACAACACAGTGACTAATTCTTGTTGTTGTACTACTGTAGCACCTACTACTGATACAACAGTCAGCGGTAATGGAGATAAAAGTACTAACACTGTTGTAACTACTAATGCAAATAGTTCCACCCTTGCACAGGGAGGAATAACAGGTGTAGCTGCTCGTGTCAAAGCAAAAGCTAAGACAGGTAAAAACAGGGCCAATAGAAATACTGGACCTGGGACTGTAGAGGTTCTGACAGGAAATTCTGTCTCAGCATCAGCGCTTAATGTAACTGGTGGTTCAAACACCGTTAATTAATATATGAGAAACCCCTTGATTCTACCAAGGGGCTCTCTCGTATGATCTCAGACTCTTTTGGCTACAACTATTAGTCTTTCGATATCGCCAAAACCAGAACAAGTATAAAGCGTTAGAGTTTCGTCAATTGTAGGAGCTACGACTTCAATTTGATTAGGTTTAACATCTTTAATTTCTTTAACTTCATAACTATATGATTTGTCATCAGTTAAAACATAAATTTTTGCTCCGATTCCAATATCTTTTAATGGTAAAAATAATCCACTTCTTTTGTGGGCAAATATAACTTGATTTCCAACTTGCCCTGGAATTCCTGATTGCTCTCCCCAAGCCGCACTATCTGCAAATACTTGCCAATAACCTCTTATAATTAAGGCCTTCTTAACAGAGGTGTCAATTGACACAGATGGAATAATAATTCTTGTTGGAAGTGCCGTTACAACTTGATTTTCAGTATTATAGCCGTTTGCTGGGACTTCGGTCCGTGTAAACATGAACCCCAAGAAAAATCCGATAAATAATATTAAGATCTTGTTTTTCATTTTTTTAAGATGATGTTGCAGAAAGTCCTAATATTTGAGGACCTTTTGAGGCAGTAGATGACCCACCGACTGAAGAATTTGATGATGATCCACCATTATTGTTACCCCCACCACCAACAGGTGGATTATTTGGGTCGCTTGGGTCGTCTGGATCTTCAGGATCATCGGGATCGTCTGGGTCATTTGGATCATCAGCTCCACAACAATCAACATCAACTCCACCGATATTTGCTGCATTTGTTATTAAAAAGTCAAAGAAAATATTACCTGTTTTAATAAATACATTTCCACCTGAGTTTCCGTTTGCACTATTTCCACCAGTGTTTAAGTCCCAATCTACAAAGTTATAAGCTATGTAATTATTATTAGTATTAATATTACTTGTCTCGCCCAAGTTTGCGTTTATTTTGTTTTCAGTATCTTTTCCATTATTTGATATAGAAGCTAAAAAACCACCGTTTCCAACAGCTGATTTTACAAAATAATTATTTGCCTGATTTTTAATTCCTCCTGTTACTTTTATGTCACCTGTATCAATTGTTACATTACTTCCTGTATTGTTATTGGCAGTGTTATTACCAGTATTTGCAATTCCTTTAACATTATTAACTATATTTGCATTTTGAGTTACATTAACATTATTTGAGTTATTCAAATTAAATGTAACAGAATTATCCGAATCTACGCCATTTCCCGAAATTGAGATTGTGGTATCATCAGTTTCACAACATGGGGTTTCAACAACTGAATTATTAACTGAATTAGTAACTTCAACATTTGTTGTTATGTCTCCTGTAATTATTGCTGTACTACCACCGATATTATTACTTGCCGTATTTTCGCCTGTATTAGCTGTCGGATTAACATCATTTGTTATTTGTGCATTATTTGTTTGAGTTACTGTAGTTGTATTTGTAACATTAACTACTGCTTCACTAGTTGAACCAGATCCATTTCCTGAGATGATAATCTCTTCTGCTAAAACAGTTTGGACAAATGGTCTAACACTTGATACTAAAAGTAATAACACAAGAAATGATGTGAGTATTTTTTTAATTGCTAGTCTTCTTCTAAAGATCATAGAAAATATTCCAACTGGGAATAAAATTGCAAGAAGCCAAGCAAAATTAATATTAACAACTTTCTTTTGAGCTACATCGACAGCCGATCCTACTGTTTCAGGTAAGTTTAAGCTAATTTTACTACCCAGAACTCTTGCTCCTGATCTTTGTAAAACCGTAGGGACAACAACTCCTGCAATTTGGGTTGAATTACTTGATGATACAGATGATGTTGACTGACTATTATTATTGTTGTTGTTGGAATTGTCTTGAGTTGAATTTGGTATACTAACATTAGTTCCCCCTACAGCAACTTCAGAAGGTCCTGCTACTTCTGGCTGATAATCAGGTCCCAAGAAATCTCCTACCCAACTTCCAAAGACATTAACAACTGTAACAAACATCTTGCCCCCTCCTGTAATGTTATTGTTTACAAAATTAACAATGTTGGCTACTATATTGGCATCTCCCGTAACTATTGATGAATTGCCATTAGTATTTTTAGATGCTGAATTTCCCCCAGAACTCGCCTCTAAATTAACATTATTTACTATTTTTGCATTGTTAATTTGATTTGTATTATTGTTAGTAGTTTCACTATATGACGCGTTGTTTGTTGACCCTGCTCCATTTCCGGCATTTGCAACTGTTACTCCCCCATTTTGATCAACCATAAATTCAAATTCACTACTTCCACCAAAGTTAGTGTTATCAGGTGCTCCCATTATCCTTCCAATCCATCTACCTGCTTCATTAACTATAACAAGCCACATATTTCCACCTGCAATATTGTTATTTGCAATATTTAGTACCCTTGCATCAACATTTGTATCTCCTGTAACTATTGATGAATTGCCTCCAGTATTCCCAACTGTTTCATTTCCTCCTGAATTAGCATCAAATATTAAGTTATTCTCAATTTCTAAATTATTTATTTGTGTTGTTGAGTCAGTTATTTCATTTGAATAATTAGTTGTATTGGTTGAACCCGCACCATTATCAGTATTGGCAAGTGTTACATTATTTGCCCCACAGCACGAATTAAATAGTCCTTCAGGGAAAATAATATCTCCTATTAAATCTCCAAAAATATTAACAATTGCATAAACTAAATTTCCTGATAAATTATTGTTTGCAAATGTTAATAGATTTGCAGCTACATTTGCATCCCCTGTTGTAATGCTTGAATTTCCTCCTGTATTTTTATTGGCGTCGTTATCTCCTGAGTCTGCAAAAAGGTCCATATTATTGACTAAAATTACATCATTTAGTTGATTTAGAGTGTTATTATTTGTTATGTCTAACGAGCTATTATTTGTTGAATCAGCTCCATTTCCTGTGTTTTTAATTACGCTATCTGCAACTGTTCCACAATTTGAGATACATATATTTCCAAAATCAAGAACAACATCTCCTGTTGTATCTTCCAAAACATTAAATTCAGCCAACAATACTCCTGCAACATTTGTATTTACTGAAGTTATAATAGTGCCTGTAACATTTGCGTCTCCTGTAGTGATGTTAGAATCTCCGCCTGTATTTTTACTAGCTGAATTATCCCCTGTTACAGCACTTTGATATAAACCATTTACTATATTGGCTGAATTTGTTTGATTTGTATCATTATTGTTTACAACAATTGCAGAGCCTGAATTTGTTGAGTCTACCCCATTGCCTGAATTTACTATTGCAACACTACCTCCATTTGACAAACCCTCTCCTATGCTAGCTAGATTTGAATTTACATCAGTTACTAATATTCCATCTGTTGTTGCATTTCCTGTATCTATTGCATTTGACCCCATTCCGCCGTCTGACTCTTGTCCACCAGTTGTTTGACTTAAAACTTCTTGATTAGCTTCGGGGGTCGAAATTGGTGCGTCTGTTGAAACCGAAGCTTGAGTTGGTACAGATGTTGGAGTCTTAGTCGGTTTTACCGTCGGTGCAACTGTAGGTACTGGCGGTGCAGTAGGTGCAGGCGGAGGAGTAGGTGCACTTGGTGCTGTCGGAGCAGATGGTGCAGTTGGTGGTGTTGGCGCACTAGGTGCTGTCGGAGCAGATGGTGCAGTCGGCCCCGATTGAATCGGGGTTGGTGCTGGTGGCGGTGTAGGTGGTAAAGTTTGCGCAAAAACAGTAATAGTATTTGTAAATACTATTACCAAAGTAATAAGTAGTGCTATTATTTTTTTCATTTCTTAATTTTTAATTTTAACTCACTCTCTCGGTTTCTAGAGCGTTCACCGAAGTGTAAGTGAACGACTCTAGCTACCTAAAGATGGACATTAAAGTCCTCCTAACCAGCCCAACAGATCACTCAAATCGAATGAAAAGTGGAAATCAAAACCTGATTCTGGGAAATCCCAAGCTGGAACTGCGCCAAAAACGTTGGAATTGCCAGAGTTATCTAGCTCAACCGTTGTTGTTGCATCACCTGTTTCGATGCTTGGATCACTTCCTGGATCTCCAGTATTGTCCTCAGCCTCGTTTCTACCAGTTTTTGCATTTGCATCAACTAAGTTATCCAATCCCCCATCCTTTGTACCATTATCTTGAGTTACCCCAAGTTCTGATTCAAGGTCTGCCTCGATCTCATTTTCAGAATCGCTTCCGTTTCCTGAGATTTTAGCAAGAAGATCTTCTAGCAAACATCCACAATCTGCATCTGCAAAGTTGAAGTTTACTGCGTTATCTACTGCTACTGTGGTCTCGGCATCGCCGGTCTCAATAGTAGTATCTCCGCCTGTATTATCTTCAGCTTCATTTTTACCTGTTAATGCATCTGCATCAACATCATTAAGGACATCTGCATTATTACCTTGTACCAACCACATTTCGTTAGTTAAATCTAACTCAATCTCGTTATCGCTATCAGATCCATTCCCTGTTATTACAGCAGAGAGTGATCCTCCTTCGCTTCCACTTCCTCCAATTCTTGCAGAATTGGCGTTAGCAGTTGTACCAAGAGTAACTGAAGTTGTTGCACTTCCTGTTTCAATAGAAACATTTCCGCCTGTATTATCTTCGGCTTCGTTCTTTCCAGTCTTTGCTTTAGCATCAACTATATTGTCAACTCCAGCATTATTGCTTTGGTTAACTAATACTGCAGTTGGATCATCACCTCTTTTGTGGTTTAAATCCAATTCTACTTCGTTTTCACTATCAGCTCCGTTTCCAGAAATTTCGACGTCGAAATCATTGGCTCCACAACAGTCAACACTGGCTGCATTTTGATTAAGAGTGTTTGTAACACTAACATCAGTCTCTGCGTCGCCTGTATCAATTGAAACATCTCCGCCTGTATTATCTTCGGCTTCATTGCTTCCTGTTGAAGAAGTTGCGCTTACATTATTCGTGACATTTGCATTGTTGGTTTGGGTAACACTGGTTGTTCTGGTAAGATCTACTTCAACTTCGTTTTCAGAACTTGAACCATTCCCTGTTATAAGAATAGTGGAAGCGAAAACTGGAAGAAAACCATTAAGTAACAACGAACCGGCCGCAACAGCAGATATCACTGCTTTTTTATATTTGTTCATTATATATATTCACCCCCATTCTATTTTCCTCCTCCCGTTAGATAGTGTTGCCACATCTAATGGGATTTAAGAGGCACTTCATCTCTGTTTCCATTTAAATCGAAAACAGAGGCTTCTTTCTCCCAATTACTTGAGTGAAAAAAGCCTCCGTTTGCGGTCAGCTTAACTGTTTAACTACCTTATATATATACAGAACTCTTATTCTTGTCAATACCTATCTTTGTTTTCTTAATCTTTCTGGTACTTATTTGGCTAACATAACCATCTTGAACAAAAATTTCAATACTCCCATAATCTGGAACACTTTCAACTGCTCTTTTTAGTTCTTCTAATAAAAAGGGGGTTACATTTTGAGTTGAATAATTTTTCATATTAAAATTTAATAGGCAATTCTTGCTTTTCACCATTTATCTCACCAATTCTAAGTAAAATATCTTTATCTGATTCATTCACGGCAAATCCAATTTTTGTATATTTTGTAGAAATTGCTTGAATTGCCACGGGGTCACTGTGAGTATCTGGTGCAAGCCATACTTCTTTGTTTCCGTTTACCGAAAGTCTGACATAATCAGCGGTTTGAATTTCTATTTTCTGTTTAAAATCATTAACTATTTTTAAATTTAATATCAAAAAAATTCTTCCTTTTACAGACCTTGCTCTTTGACCTTTGACAATTATTTCATTTCGAAGCTCTGCTGATTCAATTACATATTTAATCTTACTTACTTCACTACCTTTTTCATTTTTAAGAGGAAAGGTAAACTCTTTATTGATAGAAGTTGAGGCAACTGCTGGGGCTACTTCAATTTGTGTAGACTTTGAATTATCTGAATTAATAACCTTATATAATCCAAAAATTAAACCTGACACACCAACTAAAACAATCAGACTAAATATTCCCATTGGTAAATTCCTTTTAATAAAAACTCTTTGAAAAATTGAGCGTAAAAATAGTGAGGTGCGTAACTTGTAGCTTGTAAGTATTTGTTTTACTTTATTCATTCTATTAAATCAAAAAAGCCCCTTTCAAAAGGGGCAATTCAATTGTTCTAGTATATTACACAGCCCAAATTACTTTGTCAAGCTTAAGGAAGGTTAAGTATTAAAATTATCTAGTTACGGAGACTACTACTCCCTCACCTTCTGCACTTGGAGCAGAAACTGTAACTCTATTATTTGTAGCACTAGTGACTATTTGATAACCTGTATTATAAGCTGCTGTACAATCACTTACTGGAGCTCCGTCATTGAGACTAGGATCAACAGGAAGTTGTGCTAAATATGTCGGTACCAAATCTGCACAAATATTAATCCCTGCTGTACTTATAGTTCCAACTGTAGTTGTTACTACTGTTGGAAGTTTGCCTTTTTTATCGGCTGCATATTGATGAACAGCATTTAAAATTGCATTGACATCGCTTGACCTTTTCGTATCGTTTGCTTGTGCAAACTGCTTGGCAGGATTAAGTGCAACTAAAACGATTGCAAGAAGAATTCCTAAAATTCCAATAACTATTAAAAGTTCAACAAGAGTAAAACCTTTTCTCAACTTGGCAGTATTCATATCTATATTCAGATTACGCCATAAACAAAACACTTGTCAAGAGGGAATTCTAGCCCCTCCTAACTATCAAAATAGCAAGTATGACAAGTAAAAAAATAAATACTCCTACAAGAAGTGATAAATAATTTTTCTTTGATGGGAAAATTGTTTTATTTAAACCTGTTTTAATACCATTATTAGTCTCTACTAAACTATAGACTTTTAAAGATTCAGGAATAACACTGTTCAGATCAAAATTAGGTATTACAGTTTTTGGAAGTACCATTAATAAACTAAAACCCTTAGCTGCCAATGTTTCCTCTATAGTCAGATATATATCACTATTAATGCCTATTAATTTATAACTATTTGTAAATTTAATTAATTTATAAATTACTTTATCAAATGGCATTAAAGATATAAATCTTTTCTCTTCAACTTCAATTTGTTCTTGAGTAGAATTTATTGGAATTTCATTAACAAAACAGGTGTCATCTGAAAAAACAATAATTAGATTCCCATAGACCTCCTTGTTTTTAAATTGTGCTGATATATTCTCTACAAATACTTTTTTGTCAACTATTTCTAAGTCTGAAAAAACTTCTTTGTTAAATACTAGTTTTATAGGTTTTTCGAATGAATTACCTGATAAAATTAAACTATTTCTTTCTACAAATACAATTAAGTCTTTAGTTTTTTTTGACATATTATCAATATATTTCCTTCCATGAGGTTATTACCATAGTATCATCAATAGGATCACTTAATAAAACCTCAACTTTTCTAGTAAAACCATCCAAAACTCCAGTCGAAACCAAAGTTTTTGTGACCCCACCAGTTATATTAACTGTAACAGAAGCACCATCAATTGTGAAGGTTTCGCCAGTGTAATTTAGTGGATCTCGAAGTAATTTTATTAGTGAGAGCTCAACCCCCGATTCGGCTATTTGTAATAAATTTACTCCTTGTTCAAATTTCCGAGCCGAGGAGCTATTTGTAATCATCAAGTTAACTGCCATTACTGTGACAGCTGACATTATTGCCATAAAAACTATTAAAATTACAAGAACCTGACCTTTGTTACTGGCTTTGCCAGCCAAGCTTTGCTTATTTTTTGTCATATCATCTTGATCCTAATGTTATTTGATAATCTCTTGTTTCTAATCCAGCTTCTAATTTAAACTTAACTTGCAAACTTTTTTTACCACCAATATTTCCTAAGGATAATGTTGTAAATTCTAAAACGCTAGTCTCTGAACTGTTTAGTTTTTCGTTATTTAAAATTAAATCCTTACCAACTAATGAATAATTAAGCGTAATAGCATCACTACCTGCGACGCTTGCGTCGTAGAGAAGTCTTGACAAAATAAATCTTCCATCCTGTTCAATTGAACTTTGCGCAGTTGACTCGTTTTTGACATCTAATACTGATACAAACAAGCTTGTCAGAACACCTAAAAATATTACGACTAAAGCCATATATAAAAGTAACTCTACTAGTGTAAACCCCGATTTAATCGGGGTAAATCCTTTTTTTGTCATGGTGAATAATTAATAGTTATACTTTCTAATATTGGTGTTGCAGATGAATCGCTACTTGTTAGTGTTGCTTTATACTTAAAACATTGGCCAGCCAAAGAAATCGAGCCGCTTGAATCTACAAAATTATAAATTGCGTTAGTGCATGACCCTGAAACCATATTTGCAACTGCAACTTGATAAGTAATCGAAGTATTTGGAGGAATTGTTTCAGTTTTACTAAATCTATTAAATGAAACAGCATGCCCTGCATTGAAAGCACTAGAAACGAAAGTTCCGCTACTTGCAACTGATCCACCTCCCGGCCCACCTTCAATTATTTTTAATTCACCTGTGGATTCTCCTGTAATAATATATGAATATGCATCTCCATCTTGCTCAACTACAGAAGAAATTCCATTTACTCCAGTATTAATGTCTAAACCCCCGCAGTATGACAATGAATTCTCGTCTGCGATATTGACAACTTGATATTCCGTCCCACTTACACCAACCATTATTGCTCTATTCCCCGACACTACTGTTACAGCTTTAGGATTCATACCATTAGAATCAAAGCTTGATATAACAGGCTGGACACCTGTTTTTGAAGTTGTGTTAACTATAAAAAATTCGGGCTGGCCAGATATTTTTGTAACCACATAAGCACGTGTACCTGTACTATTTACTATAACATCCGTTCCTTCTGAACCATTTAAACGAGCTTCACCAACAACTGTTAAATTTGAAGGGTTACTAATATCTATAATTTGAAGCTGTTTGTCAGTATTTACGATTGAAACATAAGCATAATTACCTTGAACAAAAATTGAAGAGGCAGAAGAAGCTATGGTGACACCATCAGAATCTATTGCAGGTCTTGATCCAGATTTTGATGTTAAATCAAAATTTCTTAACACGTTTTGTTGAATCATGTAGCCAACATTATCTTTAACAAAGACACTGGCCGAGCTATTTGAGCCAGAAGCATTAAAATAACCAACTTCTGTAAATGGAAGCTTTGATATATCTATTATTACAATTTCTTTGCTATTTGTGTCAGTTGCTAAATATGCGTAGTTTTGATCATTATAAACATCATTTGTTTTGTAGCCATCAAAAGTCCCATAAATAGATGTTGATGGAGGATTTGTATTTGTGACATTAATTGCTGCAAATGAAACTCCAGAAGCATTATCACCCGTACCCGCAACGAGACGTCCTTCTGTAGCTGATATTGCATTTGCTACTCCACTTTTTGGTAAATCAAGTGATGCAATAGAAAGATTTGGATCACACCAATCGCCATGTCCTCCAGACCCTAATTGGACTTCACCACCTGAACTGTTTGTTACAATTGTGTTTGTTAAAGTTCCCAGCTTGAACTGGGCTTCTATTGTTTCCGTATAAACATCATTTTCTAAGTATCTCGATAAATATAATTTAGATGATACAAATTGAGTAGAATTATCTCCCCAAGAAACTTTTAAATCTACTTGTTTTATTGATGGATCAATAGGATTGATATCAGAAATAGTTATGTCCCTTGTAAAATCAGAAATTGTTTCAAAATTATTAGTCAGAATCCAAGTAGATCCTAAAACTTCAGGATGATATATACCATTGACGGCAAAACTATTCCAATCTTTTTCTCGAACAACACGAACTGCCTCTTCTGCTTCCTTCAAATAAGCAACAGCTCGAAGTCTTAAATCTTGATTTACTGCCCCCTCCCTACTACTGACAAATCCAGTTATAACGGCAGGTAAAATAGCAGAAGCTATTCCAATAGCCATCAATAGCTCAACTAAAGATTGCCCTAATATATTATTGATTTTTTTGAAATTATTAATTCGTGTGTACTGCACCATATTTATTGACAATTATTTGAACAGGTTCGTCACCTGATTCGGTTGAGATGACTAAACTATTTTGGTTACCAGAATAGATATGTTCACCAGAACCTTTTTGAAAAACTAGTTTATTTTCAAAAAATGTAATATCTTTTATCTTTACATTTTCAGAAAGATTAACAGTATAACCATCGAGGGTATAACTATTAGTGTCAAACCGGATGGTAAAATCAGATTGTGAATTACCCAACATCGCCTTTGTTTGAACTGTTTTTATATCAGCAATTAAAACATTAACCACTCCGTCAATATTTGCTTTTTGTTGAGGTTTAATAAAACTAAATGATGCAATTGCAAAAAGTGTGATCGTAATTCCCATTACAATTATGAGTTCAATAATAGAAAATCCCGATTTAATCATCTTCCTCCTACTTTTCCAATTAAGTTATATATTGGACCAATTATAGAAATCATCATCCCACCAACAACAACTCCAATCAAAAGAAGCATAATAGGTTCAATTAAAGCAGTAACTGTTTTTAATGCTCCTGTAACTTGATAATCAAAATAAACTGATATATCAAGCATTGATTTATCAAGAGTTCCTGTTTTTTCCCCTGCTTCAACTAACTTAATCATAATCGATGGAATATAACCTTTGGAAACCTTTAAACCGTCTGAAAGAGTTTTGCCTGAGGTAACAGTTTTTTTACAATCATCAATAACTTTTGACATTTGATGTTTTATAACAACATCTTGAGTCAAATCTAAGCATTCTATAATTGGAAGACCTGAATTTAAAAGAAGATGCATACTTCTTGAAAATCTAGTTAAATCTATATAACGCACTACTTTTGAAATCAGCGGTAGGCTATATAGAATATTTAAAATTAATGCTCTTTTTGTCTTAAATAATAATACAAATAGTAAAATTACTACTCCAATAATTATCAAAACGGAAAAAGTATTTTTAGTAATTAAATCAGACACAAAAACCATTATTTGGGTCGGAAGAGGTAAATCAATTCTTAAGTTTCTAAAAACACCTGCAACTTTTGGAATAACCATAACAAGCATAAAAATTAAGACTGCAAAAAAAGTTCCAAAAATAAAAATTGGATAAATTAGAGCTGATTTTATCTTGTCATTAAACTCAATATCTCTTTGAATACTAACTTGCAAATCTTTTAAGGCAATTTCTAAAGTTCCAGCTTCTTCTGAGGCTTTAATAATATTGACCGTAACTTTATCAAAAATCCTCGGAAACTTTGAAAAACTAGTATACAACCTATGCCCCTCTATTAAGTCTCCCTTAGTAACTTCTAGTATCTTTTTCATTCCGCCTTTTGCATCTTCAAACAGTGAACTAACAACTTCCAAAATTGGGATCCCAGCTGATAACATTGTGGATAAATTGCTAACCAATCCAATCTTTTCACCTGTTGAAATATTAATGTTATGTAAATTAACCATTTTAGAGTGACTCAACTTTTGTAGCTCTGATTACTTCCTCAATAGTTGTCATTCCTTTAGAAACTTTTTCTAACCCATCTTCAAGCATTGTTCTCATTCCCTCTTCTTTAGCTGCAGTTTCAATAATATCTGCATCAACTTTACTTGAAACTAATTTTCTAATATTTTTAGTAACTTCCAAAACTTCAAACAATCCAAGTCTTCCAGAATATCCTGTATTTCTACAAATCTTACAACCCTTACCATGAAAAACAGTGACCTCAGCTTTTTTACCAAGATATTTATCTACTAATTCTTTTGAAGCATGTTTAACTATATCGTCGTATTTATAGTTAACCTTTTCTTTACATGAATCGCAAATCTTTCTAACCAAGCGCTGGGCTATTATTACACTCACTGTTGAAGCAACCAAAAATGGCTCAACTTTCATATCAATTAATCTTGGGATTGCTGTTGCTGCATCGTTAGTGTGGAGAGTAGATAAAACTAAATGGCCAGTTAAGGCGGCATTTACAGCAATACCAGCTGTCTCACTATCTCTTATTTCACCTACAAAAATGATATTTGGGTCCTGTCTTAAGATCGACCTTAAACCATTGGCAAAAGTTAAATTAGTTTTAACATTTACTTGGATCTGGTTTGCTCCTTTAATCCTATATTCTACAGGATCTTCGATTGTTGTAATATTTTTTCCTCTAATATTTAATATTTTTAAAATCGCATATATACTTGTGGTTTTCCCACTCCCAGTTGGACCTGTTGAAAGTATCATTCCATAGCTTTTACTAAATGCCGTAGTTATTTTTTTAAGATCACTATCATTGACTCCCAAATCAGAAAGTGTTATTTCTCTTGATTTTGATGAAAGAAGTCTCATAACAACTTTCTCACCTTCTGCAATCGGAATAATAGAAACCCTAATATCTAAATCTTCTTGTTCAAGTACTAACTGCATTTTGCCATCTTGAGCCGATAAATGCTCATCTGTTCGTAGGTTTGAAAGCACTTTAATTCTTGATATTACTCTATCGTGAAGTTTTCTAGGAAAATGTACCATATCTTGTAATACCCCATCAATCCTAAATCTAATTAATGAACTATCCTCTTCTGGTTCTATGTGAATATCTGAAGCCTTATCATTATATGCAGTACGAATTAGTTCCTCTAAAATTTTAACTATTGGTGCCTCATCCTGAATATCATCATCTAATAAATCATCTATAACATCTTGCAGGAGTTTTTTATAAAGTTTGATTGTATTTTCAATATCCCTCTCCGTCGCATAATAAACAATTGTTTTTAATCCTGTTTTTTTTGATATAAATTGTAGAAAAGCAGTATTCGTAGGATCACTCACTGCAATTTTAATTGAAGTAGCGTCTTTTTCAAAAGCAAAGGCATGATTTCGTCTTGCTACCTTTTCAGGAATAATTCTATCTACATCTTCTGGAATATTTAATTCTGATAAAACAATAAAAGGAAGTCCTAGGTGTTCAGCTGTAAGCTTACCAAGCTTTTCATCAGTTAATGAATTTTTATTTAAGATTGCATCATACAGTCTAACTTGAGATGATTTGGCAAATTCGGCAACTTCATCTAGTTCTTTTTTAGAAAGTAACTTGCTTTTTAATATAAGAGGATATAATTTATCATCAGGCAGTATCATATATACATAATACTACAAAAGAATTGTTTTAACTAAATAGTTTTAACTAGTTAGTAAATTATATTAATGTAAACAGTAGAAGATCCACTATCTTTTTTAATCTCAACAGTTAAAGTTTTTCCTTTAATTACTCCAGATAGTTTATTTAGGATATTTTCATTTGTATTTGTTCTAATAAAAGATTTATTTTTTGAACCATTTTTGTCAAATACTTTTTCATAATATTCTGTAATAGTTTCAATCTTATCTTCACTTTTAGAAAAAACTTTATCTGAATTTTGACTTACGATTACAGCATTAGGATAAACCAACCAACCTATTGTTGTTGGTGTAACTATCGGCTTATTGGTAGGCGTAATCGTTGGCAATGGTGACGATGAGGGTATTGAGATGTTATTGGAATTGAAGTTATTTGTATAATCATTTGCAAAAAACAATCCTGCTATAAGTAAAATAATTATTTTAATCATTATTTATTTGATACTTAGTATATATGTTTTGTAAAGTCTGCGGCATTTTTTTAATATTTTTAATAATTCCAAATACAAAAATAGTGGCCCCTGTTGTATCAATTAAAACATCAGTAAACTTAGGGCCTCTGCCTGGTGTAAATGATTGATGAAATTCATCAGTCAAACCATACATAAAGGCTGTTAAAACTGCAAAATACATTGCTTTTTTCTTTTCTACTTTTGAACCTGTAAGGCCTCTATACATAAGTGTTGCCAAAATTCCGTATTCAAATATATGAGCTGTTTTTTTGAAAACAAAATCTTTCCAGTAAAATTCACTTGCAGAACCAACTTGCATTGAAGAAAATATAAAAATAAGTGTCATCCAGAAAAACACGGGGAGCCAAAGATTAAATAGAACTTTCAACTTTTGCATTCTTACTATTATATATTAAAAAGCCACAGTATCCCAAGAAACAAACTCCAAAAAATATTAAGGTTATCGCAATTGTTTTTGATTTGTTGTTTGAAGTAGATGCACCAGCAACAAGTCCTGTAGGCGAGGGATTGGTTGTTTCTAATTCAACAGTTTTTTCAATAAATGGCTCATCGGTTTGAACTGCTTCCTCTGCGGGAGTAACTGTTGGTTTTGGAGTAGATGTTTTGGCTGGGCTTGGTTTTGCAGTTACAATTGGTGTTGAGGTTGAAGTAGTTGTAGCAGTTGGTGTTGAGGTTGCTGTTGGTACTGGTGTAGGATCTGGATTTTGAATATTTTGTGTTATTTGAGTTGTTACAATAAAATTTCCAGTTGCATTTGGAATCCTTGCATAACTTTTATCATTAATATTGTCAGGGTACACGACAGGAGATATTACAAAATCAGTACACTCCAAAGAAACAGTATCGCTACTTGTGTTATTTAAATAACTACCATCAGTGGTAATTATTTTATACGTTTCTGTATCAAGAAAACTATCAGAAACTGTGAGCGTTTTTTTCTGAGATTTTGATTCTTGAAAATAAATCGTACAGTTTTCAAGGTTTAATGCACCCAATGAAGTTTTATATAATTCAATCCATTCTCCAGATGGATTAATTTCATTTATAACTACCTGAGCATTTATTTTTGAAGTTGAAAATATAAATAAAATTAGAAAAAGATATAAAATTTTTAATAATTTACTGCACATGTAAGTATAGACTTATGACACTATCTGGATGCTCAATATAAACTATATTAATTGTACTACTTCCACATGACTCAGTTGCTTTAAATAAGTTTCCGTCAGCAGGTGCCTTTATTACATCAGACGAGGAAGAATTCAAATCAAATCCTGTATGAATTCCACCTGAATATGAATAACGCCATGACCATGGCGTATGTCCATAGTGTTGAGTCATTCTAATCGGATCATTAAGTGGCCATTGCCAATTTCCTGAACCAATACTCGCTGTTCCACCTTTCTCTTCATCTTGAATTGTTTTATTTTGTAGATAAGATGATGGATCTGTCCAACTATTATTTTTTCTAATTTCAAAATGCAGATGTTTCCCTGTTGAACAACTAGGGTATCCTGAGTTACCTACCATAGCAATAGGGTCACCTGCCTTAACAGGACCAACCTTAACACCTGAAATAAGTGCCTTTTCAATAGCTGCTTTTTCAGCTAACGCCTGAGATAAAAGTGACTGATATTTTTTTTCATCATTTTTTGTTTGATCTAAAAGCAGTTTTTTTGCTAGTTTTTGAGTATTTAGAGTTTTTTGTTGTAATTCCAATTCTTTTTGCAAATCTTCTTGATCAACTCTTTCATCTCTATAAGTATTTTGAGCAACTTGTAGTCTTTGAAGTAAATTACGATCAGCATCCTGAATTTTCTTTAAATATGAATACCTTGAAAAAACATCTTTTAAGTTAGGTGAACTTATTATTAAAAATAGTGGATCTGCAACTTTTGACATTTTATAGGTCTCAACAACTCTTTCAGAAAATGCTTTTGTTAAAGCTTCAAGCGATCCTTCTAGCTGATCAATTCTGCCTGATAACTGGGCAATTTTTTCCTCAGTTTGTGTAACTTTTAACGTTGTTAATCTAATTTGTGCATCAAATTGTGAGATTTGGCTCGAAAGCGTTTTTGACTGGCTACCTAGCTTTTCAGTCTCATTTTTTAAACATTTAATCTTTTCATCAATCGAAAGATTATCACATGTTTCAGCTCTAACTTGAAAGTTGTTAGTTGGTAAAATTATGAAGACGAAAATTGAGAAAAAGAGGAAAATTGAGAAAAAAAATATTTTTTTGACATTCATCGTGGTTTTTTAAGAGACCTTGTGACTGCAACAATTGTCCCAATTAAGGCAAGTATAATTCCAATTACTAATTCTATTCCTAAAATTAATAAAAACAAAACAAAGAAAGACATTGGATCTTTAGGTAGAACTGGAATTTGGCCAAAGTAGGAAAGTATATTAGGTGAAACGTAAAGCCATAAGATAAATGACATTACCCAACCAACTAATACTCCTATTACTGAATACAATACACCCTCTAAGATTATTGGCTTGCTCACAAAGGCTGGTGTTGCCCCAATTAGACTTAAAATTTCAATTTCCCCTTTTCTCGAGGTCATTCTCATGCTAATAATTACAAGTAAAACCAAAAACGAGGTAGCCCCTAAAACTGCCACGAATGTAATTCCTCCAACCCTTATATAGTTACTAATACTTTTAAGTCTATTAACTACATCGTTAAGTGTTTTTTCTCCTCCAATATTTGCAGTAAATCCAACTTGTTCAACTACTTTTTCCTGACTAACTTCAGATATTACCGTCTGAGCCAAGGTTAAATCAGTAACCGAAAATTCAAGTGACGCTGGAAAAATTGAGGGGGAAACAAGTTCTGCTAAAAGTGGGTTATCTGCTGTTGCTTTTTTATAAATTTCTAAAGCTTCTTCCTTTGGAACATATTTTAAATCTTTAATTCTAATATCAGAACTTAATTTTGATTGTAATAGTTTAACTTCTTCATCTTTGACATTATTATTCAAAAAAGCAATTATTTGAGGTCTGGTTTCAATATAATTTAGTGACTTGTTCGAGGCATAAACTAATATTGCGACAGTAGTTGCAACAAAAAAAGTTAGGCTCATAACAAAAATTGCAGACATTGCCTGAAAAGGAGATCTTTTTATTGCATCTATTGCTGTTCTAGTGTGAATTCCCATATTCTCAAATTCTAAATTCTAAATAATTCTACCATCTTCCATCTTGATTACTCTATGTTTTGCATGTTTAATAATCCCCTCATGGTGAGTTGCCATAATTATAGTTTTACCCTCTTTGTTAATTTTTTCCAGAAGTTCCATTATTCCTTCTGCCGTCTTCCAATCAAGGTTCCCTGTTGGCTCATCAGCTAAAATTAGTTTTGGATTTATAACTAAAGCGCGAGCCAATGATACCCTCTGGAGCTCTCCTCCTGACAATTGAGATGGAAAAAGCCTTGATCTGTTTGATAATCCAACAAGTTTTAAGACATGTTTAACTCTAGCCTCCCACTCGTCAGGGTTGACTTCAGAAACAGCCAATGCCACTTCAACATTTTCGGCAACTGTTCGCTCTGATAAAACTTTAAAATCTTGAAAAACTATGCCTATTTGTTGTCTTAGCTTTGGTACATCTTTATTCGCAATCTGAGCAAGATTTGTGTTGTCAAACAAAACCTCTCCAGAATCAGCCAAAATTTCATGGAGAATCATTTTTAAGATTGTAGTTTTACCAGCCCCAGATGGACCTGTCAAAAAAACGAATTCTCCGTTCTTTACTTCAAATGAAACATCGTTTAGTGCATTTATTGAACCAAAATTCTTGGTAACATTTTTAAATTGGATCATTCTCCCTCCACTACTTTGATTTTGCCAACATCAATCAACCAGCCTGCTTTCTTACCTGATATTGTTTCTCCCCAAATTTGAACTTTTTTGCCTTGAAAAACTGAAAGATCAACAACACTTGAAGTTAAATATGCATATTGTGATGGCCCACTACCTCGGACTAAATGGTATGTTCCTTCCCCACCAATTCCACCCTCCTCTAGAACTCCATCTGTTGTTGTTGAAAACTTTGATTCATCTGCAATACCAGCCTCATTTTTGTTAGTAACAATACTATTACCTGAATTTTGGTTACCTGAAGAAGATTTATTTCCACCAACGCCAGAAAGTAAGTACCCTGCCCCAATGCCTGCAAGCACAACAACAACTGAAATCAAACCTAATACTAAGTTACTCTTTGAAGATTTATTTGGCTCAAATTTACTTACAACATTATTAGTCGTAGGATTTAATGTACTTTCCATACATATAAAACTATCATACTTAAGAAGTTCAAGCAAGGGAGAAATTAATCTTACTTTTCGGCACAAGATAAATAATTGTGTATATCTGGACCTTGAGACATGTATGAGTGGAAGCATTTGATATTGCTATTTTCGTAAGCATCTATACCTCCACCTCCAATTCCTCCCGAGTCAGAATAATTTGGTGTCAACTGAGTATTTAAAAAAGTAACCAGTGACTTTCCTAAATTTGCATCAATTAAATCTAATTTCCATGAATTTTTTGTAATCATTCCATCCGGGGAATAAAAGTTATTTTCAGCAACTGGAACTAGATTAATTTTAAAATTTGAGTTAATTGAATCATATAATTTAGATATTGACACAGGAATATCTGAAGCGGACACCACATTGTTTGTTATAACTGGTTCAAGCGTTGGCTCAACGGTTTGTTTTGACTCGTTACTCATCATTCGTAACTCTTTAATTAACTTCTGTGTTTGGTATGCAAAAAAACCTGCAATTGCTACTGAAATAAACAATAAAACAGAAAGTAAAACAACTAGAAAGTTATTAGCTTTCGGTCTACTGTCTACAGTCGACGGCTGAGTTACCGTAGTCTGTGGACTGTTAGCAATTGGCAGTGGGTTATTTTCCATATTATTCTTTTTTAAGTGTAAAAGTTTTATACAATAAAGTAAATGTACCAACTAACAACATAACAGTAATTAATAATATTATATTATTTCTATTCATTTTCTTTTTTTCTTTAACTTACTTAATTTTGTCTTTCTGTCTAAATATACCACAATCGAACCAAAGAATGTTATTATTCCACCCATAAGTAAAAATAGGTTTGCTGTATAATTTATATTTTCCTGACTCAATATATTCATAACTTAATATTAATCAAATTTCTTTAAAATTGATAGTGCTTGCAATACACATACCAACATAAATGTCGTCCCAAAAACGATAATAATCAATTTGAGTTCAGATGTAAACGAAAGACCAATCATTCCCAAGAAAAAACCTTTTCCTAAATCAAAAAAGAAATTAGCAAGCCCTTTTGACTGTTCTTCATTCAAATCAAGTTGCATAAACTAAATATATCACAACTTTCTACCAATAAACCTAATTAATGTTTTAATCTCATCTTTATATGTTGCACCGTTTGAATCGAGAATAATTGTTTCAAATTTACCTGAAGTAAATTTCGACAACGATTCTTCAGAATAAAATCTTTTTATCAAACCGTTAGGAGTTTCGTATAAATCCTCTGAGATTTGTTTAGATAAATCAACCTCAGGATCTGTTTTTGAATTTACCATAATTGCAATTATTCCATTATTTTTAAGAACGCGGCTAATTTCATTAAATATTCTTTCTGTGGTTTCGTTATTAAAAAATTGTATTGAGAGATGTGAATATACAATATCAAAAGTTTCATCGTCAAAATGGAGTTTATCGTTTAAATCATGTACTAAATACTTAATATTTAATTCAGGTTCAATAAGTTTTGCCAAATCAATTGCCGTCTCGGAATATTCAGTCGCGGTAACATCATACCCTTTTTCTGTAAAAAATCTTGAATCCTGTCCCTGTCCTGCGCCTAAATCTAAAAGATTTCCCTCTTTTTGAAAATAATTGATTGCAAATTTAGCAAAAATAGTTGGTTTGGTTATCCAATCTTGAGTTGAATACTTTTTATGTTTCTCCGACCAATATAATTTATTATCCATTTTAAATCTTTAATTTCAATTCTGCTTCGATGAATTCATCTAGGTCACCATCAAGAACTGAGTCAGGATTTCCTGATTCTACTTCAGTCCTTAAGTCCTTGACCATCTTGTAGGGATGAAGTACATAAGAACGGATCTGGTTTCCCCAGCTTGCTGGTTTATATTCCCCTTTTATATCCTTTAGGTGGTTTTTTTCAATTTCTTGTTGTCTAATCCATAGTTTTGCGCGGAGAAGGCCTAATGCATTTTTTCTATTCTGTTCTTGAAACCTTTCTGTTCTTGCTGTAATTACTATTCCTGAAGGTATATGAGTAAGTCTTACAGCAGTTGATACCTTATTTACATTTTGTCCTCCATGTCCGCCTGCTCTAGTAAACTGCCAATCAAGTTCCTCATCTTTAATTTGAATATCAGGTAAATCTGATGCCTCTAAATCTGGTAACACTTCAACAAGTGCAAAAGAAGTTTGCCTGAGGTCGTTTGCATTAAAAGGAGATTGCCTGACTAGCCTATGTGTTCCCGCCTCACCTTTTAAATAACCATAGGCATATCTACCTTTAATTTCAAATGTTACACTTTTAAGTCCTGCCTCCTCACCTGAAGTTGAATCAATTGTTTCTGTGGTAAAACTTTTTCTCTCACAATATCTTAAATACATTCTGAAAAGCATTGCAGTCCAGTCCATTGCTTCAGTCCCACCTTGACCAGCATGAATGGTTACAATTGCATTTTTATTATCGTAAGGACTTGAAAGATATGACTTTAGTTCAAGTTTTGCAATCGTTCTTCCTAATTTATTTAATTCATCAACGTCTTCTACCGCATTTAAAATTTCAAGTGTTTCAGACACATCTTTAATTTCATCAAGTTCAGCTTTTAGACTCGAAAGATTTTGGAGAACTAATTTTGCATTGTTTTGATCATCCCACAAATGAGGATCCTGAGATTGTTGCTCAAGTTCTTTTAATTCTTCCTCTTTTTTAGGAATGTCTAAAACCACCTTGAGTGATTTCATCTTTTCGTTTAAATCTTCAATTTTTAAGTCAGAAATATTCATATTTTTTATTGACAAATCACAACCAGCATAGTATATTACAATGAGAGCTGGTAATAATATACTATTGATGCTTAGATGCTCCTGGGTGGTTCATCCAGTTTGAGTCTAAGAACAACATTAATAGCACTACCGCTCTTTTTTTGCCCTATTTTTCCCAGGTTTTTGTCCATTTTTCTGAAAACAACTCCTTCCCTTGGATAATATTTCCTTTCAATATTGTATAAAAATCTTCGCCCATCGGTTTTCCCTCATAATATCTTGCTAAGGCTCCACAAACCCAATCGACAACCTGAATTGTTGGGTAATTTGTAGAATCTACTGCCTGAACCTGAAATAACACTCTAGCGGGAAGTTTAGGTAGTAAGCTAACTTTGAGTATTTCGTTAAATTTATTTACAGCAACACCTTTAAGGGTTCGTTGATCTCTCACTACAGTAAATTGGTTTTCAATAGCTGGCATATAAAGTTCAAGAGTTGCCTTAACAATTTCAACATATAACAAGCCTGTTTTAACAATTTTTCCCTTTTTACAATACTCAGAAGGAATATTCTTTTTCTTTAAAAATGTATAAAAAATACGAATATCTTGTTTAGTAAAATGCTGTAAAGTCTTAATTCTTAATTTATCATCGATATGAGAGTCCTTAAATTTTAATTCAGCTTGGTTTCTTAACTTCTTTGGAAATTTAGTTTTTTGCCATTTTCTGAAAGCCTTTGAGATCTTTTTTGGATCTCCTACGGTGTAGGTTGCAACAATAAAATACTTACCGTCACTTTTGGTTAATGTTCCACTTTCATCAAGATAAATAAACATATTTGTGTATTTTTAATAACTATATTGAATATACACAATTCCTATCAAGGTTGGCAAATTATAGCTTTTATTTTTCTAATTTCATCAGGATTTAAACTTTGCATATTTGATATTATGTCTTTTGATGAAGGCTCAGTTATAACTCCAAGGGTATTGGTTAGTTTTTCTTTACCCAAATCGAGTGCAGTACTAAATGGTTTTGGGGGATTTTTCCAACCGAATACAGATGTCAAAATTGTATGGCCACTTACTAACAAAAATCCTTCCAAAATTAAAGTTAATAAAAAGCCAAAAAATAGACCAACCAAACCACCTTTAATTGACCATTTTACAAAATGATGCCTAAATTGGGCTAAACTGATAACTAATAGAAACAATAAAACAATAATCGCTCCAGCTTGAAGATAATTTTTTGAAAAATACAAATTAACAAAATAATTACCAATATTACCAAAGAATGTTTGGACAGCTCCCATATACTTTAATATTATATACTAAATGCCTGTTGCAGTTGGAGTTGGTGAACTGGAAGCTTTTGGTGATGTACTACCACTTGCTTTTGGTGTCGAACTTCCTGATGCTTTAGGTGTTCCACTTCCAGCTGGTTTTGATGTCTGACTTGATCTTAATCCTGTTATTATTACTACATCAGATTTTTGAGTTGATGAAGTTTTTACGTTTACCGTTTTATAAAATCCTTCAAGCTCTTTTTTAAGTTCATCTTGAACTGCTTGAGAAAGGCTTTTTGCAAAAGTAACTGTAGTTTCTGTGTTATCTGTTGTATCTGCATTCCCTGCAGTTATATCACTATAACCTAAGGCCTTTAATTTGTCTGCCAATAGTTTTGCTTCACCTGTAATTCCAGTTCCGTTCTTAATTTCAATAGAAACTTCATCTTTTTTAACTGGTGCAGGGGATTTTGTTGGTACTGGTGTTGCTGTTTCAGTTGAATCAATAGGTGTCACATTAAAAGAAGGGGTTGGTGTTGCAATTGGTTCTTGAGCTGATTTAGTAAAAAAATAAATTCCAGCACCTCCTAAAACCAATAAAATGATAAAAATAATTAGCCACTTTGAATTACTATTTTTTTGTTTGGGTTGAGAATGTGAAACAGAATAAGAAGTTGCCTGTGGCGGAGTTACTTGTTGTTGTTCCTGTTGTGCTTGATCTTCCATATCTTTGCTTGTGCCGAAGTATACCTATAAGGTATGGCCTTTGTCAACCCCTTGCTGGAATATCTATAAATTAAGTGTAGAATTTGTTTAAATGAAAACAACTTACGAATTTATAGTAGATACCCACGTCTAAAGACGTGGCACTAACACATAACCACATTACAAACCC
>ERZ1292632.1098-Hain-H43-01um-R2-1098-length-28089-cov-8_pt1 | contig 24680 bp, 25 predicted proteins | sample MGYA00564407_ERZ1292632 | MGnify/ENA primary metagenome ERZ1292632 (study PRJEB36523, sample SAMEA6512637) | groundwater metagenome | collected 2019-01-08 | study: AquaDiva: Metagenomics assemblies of 32 groundwater samples | reverse complement strand
CAATTTCTTGGCTTTGAGATTATTTCATGGCTTCCGCATTTATCGCATCCGTCGAATATAGTTCGCACGCATGGCTCTTTTTTCTCGTGATAGCCTTTTTGGTAACATTGATCGCATATGCTTGTGAAGTTGTTATATTGCATCGCCGTTGGTGTTATCTTCCGATAATGTTTCCAACATGCCGGCAACATGAGAATATATCTGATCTATCGCGTAGTATTGCCCAACACCAATGCGTTGAAACATGTCCGGCGTATCTTGTGCGCCGAATTCTGCTTCCGCTTCATCGCATAGTCCGGCATTATCAAGATGAGATGCAAGCCATGCCGTGCGGTCTGCGTTGTATATGTCCACAAGGCCGTCCACGATCTCCGCGCGGTAGTTTTCCACGTCGTCCATTGATCCGATAATGTAGCCGGATAGCGTTTCAAGTATGCTGTGGTATTTTTCATATATCCAATCATTTGGCATGCGATCGCCGTGGGCTTCCATAATGTTAGCGCGTAAGTATTCCGGCGCGTTGTCTTTGAGAATAACTATTGTTTCCGCGTCATCGCCGGTCCCGCGTGTTTTGGTCGTGAAGTATTGCAATAATTCGTTTATTATTGTTTGCATTGTTTTATATATTAATTTTTAAAATTGCTTTCAACTAGCATACAGCGCGCCGGATGCGATGCGGATCGTATCCGGGGGCGCTAGGTACTAGATAAAACGCACAAACCGTCTTTTGATCTTATTTCCTCTCACGGTAGCGATGATAACATTTCCTAGGCCTTCCAATTCTCTAAGTTGTTCGTCAATCTGTGTTTTTGTTCCTTTGCGCTCCCATGTTTTCCATTTTCCACCCATGATATCCTTGTAGGCTATTCTCATATGTTTTATTTATTATCCTAATAATAATGGCAACGCTACCGCTAAACAAAAAGCGGCACGACTACCACAAACAAAACCCAAACCCACGCCATAAACAAAACAAACCAAAACGCATCCGCTTTGTTTTGCTTAACTTCCCGCCACATTATTTTTATCTCTTCCATATTCAACGTTTTTGACTAATAAATAGACCTTTAAATATCCCCGCCCTCAATCCCCTTGGCTAAGACATACCAAGCAAACGCAACAACCGCGCTGATAATCCCTAGCCCCAAAATGATAAATAATATCGTCATACTGTTATGATACTCTCTATATGATACAAGTCAACACTACAACAACCCGAAATGTGGATAACTTATTAAATAAGCCTAGCGGATTAGAGCAAAAACCCCGAAAACCTGAAAACCCCTTGAAACCACAATGTTATTTGATATACTAGCCGCGCCATAATAATTAAATCGCTTTAAACGCATTTAAACCTTGATAAAATACTCAATAATGGCTATAATATAGGATAATGGCAACAATTAAACAAATCAAAGCAAGTAATATCCTCCTAGATAATCCTAGTCTAAGTATGAGACAAGTAATGAAACAAGCAGGTTATTCTGATAATTCTGCAATAGCACCAACTAAAAATCTCTTAAGTTCCCCTAGTTTTATGCTCTTATTAGATAAACATATCCCTGAAGCTCTCGCAAGTAAAAAACACAAACAATTACTTAATAAACGCGAATATAAAAGAGTTTTCAACCATGCTACTGGTGAATATGAGACTGTAAAGACCAAGGAGATTGACGCTAACGCTGTTAGTAAGGGCCTTGATATGTATTATAAGATCAAAGGCACTTACGCACCAGAGAAAAGAGAAGTCCTTACCTCTTCTTTATCTGAATATCTCAAAGCTATATCTAAAAGAAGAGAAGCAGAGACAATATCGCAGGAAACGCACGACGTTGACCTATAAGCCACGCAATAACAACGCTTAATAGTAGGCGTTTTTGTTTGTTTGGTGTCGTGTTGTGAAGTGAAGAGGGGGGAGTAAGTCGGGAAGGGGTACGGGTTTAGTAAATATATATACTCTTTTACCCAGTGTGTCTGTATAACCTAAAAAAAATAAAAAATATCTTATTGATACCAGGAGTAACAGAAAAGTAGTTTATACCTATATAACTGATACCCAAAGTAACAAATGGAGGTATATTTGTAGTATTCTGATACTTGTGGTAACATAGAGATATGTTTATGTTGTGGGTATTTATAGCAGGAGCTGTTATTGGAGTATTTATTGCTTATTTTTTATATGAAAATACACTGTGAACAATGTGAGATAGATATGGGCGAAGCCAGGCGTTTTTGTTCTCCTCGGTGCAAAGTAAGGTTTCATAGGGGGAATGTAGATATCGGGGCAAAAATTGCAACATTGCAAATTGAACCACTAAAACAAAAAAAAGACAAACTAATTAACAAAGACCAATGTCCTCATAAAAGAACTTGGGGTAACTGTGTATTCCAATGCAAGAAGAACTAAAGATTTTAGAAGAATGGCGAGCTTCGCCTATTATTTTCATACAAGACGTATGGGGGCTTAAACCTTTAAAGGAGGGCGAGGTTTTTGAGAAAGGGAAGCATATTACGAACCAACAATTTTTAATTCTTAGGGCTTTGGAGAAAGCCACTCAAGGTAAAGCGCCAAAAAGAATAAGCATTGCTTCAGGCCACGGGATTGGCAAGTCGACCACAATGGCTTGGCTTCTGCTTTGGTTTCTTTTTTGCTTTAAAGATTCTCAAGTAGCCTGTACCGCCCCAACTTCCGACCAACTATACGACGTTCTTTGGAAAGAAATTGCCAAGTGGTTAGAAAAAATGGACGCGCCTCTTAAAGGAATGTTTGATTACTCAACTGACCATATAAGGATTAAAGAAAACCCTAATGTTTGGTTTGCGCGCGCGAAGACTGCTAAGAAAGAAGCTCCCGAAGCTCTGGCAGGTATTCACGCTGAAAATGTTCTTTACCTAGCTGACGAAGCCTCGGGAATAGCCGAAGAAGTTTATCGTACCGCTGAGGGGGCAATGACGGGAGGCAAAGCTTACTTTATAATGATTTCTAACCCCACTAGGCTTAATGGGTACTTTTATGATTCCCACCACGAAGATAAGGAGAATTGGCAAGTATTTGAGTTTTCGTCTTTAGACTCTCCTATCGTAGACGAGGAATATAATAGACGAATAGCAGATAAGTTCGGGATTACTTCTGACGAATACCGAGTTCGGGTTCTTGGGAAGTTCCCAAATGTAGATACGGCTTTAGACGGTTGGACTCCTCTTTTCTCTAAAGGAGAAATAGACTTGGCTCAAGACGAAGATATTATTATGTCAGGAAATTTAATCTTTGGCGTAGACGTGGCTGACGGGAAAGATAAGGATTCAAGTGTCATAGTTCAAAGGTCTATTAGCGCGGCTGAAATCCTATTTGAAAGCCCTGGGATAGACACAATGCAATTCGCTGGACGGGTAGTTCACGAAATGGATATAAGAAAAATCAGTCCAATGAATGTCGCGGTAGACTCAATCGGTGTCGGAGCGGGGGCTACTGCTAGAATTCGAGAACATAGGTCAGGAGTTCAGGGAGTTAATGTGGCAGAAACGCCTCAAAACCCTAAACTATTTGTAAATAAGCGAGCGGAGATAGCCTGGAAGACAAGAGAATGGATACGAGGTGGTGGGAAGTTAAAGAAAGATAAGCGGTGGGAAGAACTTTTGAGTATTTATTATAAGACCGAGGACTCTTCTGGTAAGATTAGAATAATGTCCAAAGACGAAATGAGAAGAAAAGGTATTCAGAGTCCAAATATTTTCGACGCCCTTGCTCTTTCGTTTTCAATCTCACCCTCTGGCTCTGGACTCACTCACGAGGAAACAGAATTTAGAAAAATGATTAAACGAAAACATAAAATGGAAAAAGGTTATAAACCTCTCTTCGTAAAATGAAAGCCCTCAAAGGACAATCTATAATTTTGTACACACCCCAAGATTTATATGAGGATAAAGGAGGATTTTTTCTTCCTAGCCAAGAAAAATTACGAGATAATTTAAGAAAGGTAGGAAAAAAGAACTTGAACGACCCCCCACCTGATATTATAAGAAAAGGCGTTGTAATTTCTGGAGATTTTGAGGGAATGATTGTGTTTTTTAACAAACACGACGCCCAACACTTCACGTATAATGAACAAGAATACTACCGAGTAAGCTCAAAGTGGATTTCCGCTTTAGAGGAACATTAAAAGAATTTGACTAGTATTTGGAATTTGTATTTGAATATGTTATAATGAGTATTATTGGTTAAATAATTGATATGGCAAAGTCAGATAAATACAAAAAAGGACAGGCGATGGATATGATGCCTAAAAAAATGCCACCAATGCCCAAGAAAATGCCAAAGAGTATGAATGATTTGATGAAAGGGCATAAGGCGAAAATGTAATGAGAATGAAATTACTGGCGATTTACATTAAATTGCTGGAAAAATACTTAAATATAGGATTTAGTATTTCATTCCCAGAACAAGATAAGAATGTGGAGAACTTTTTAGCGGACATCTGGATGAATCCCAATTTAAGAAAGTATATTGTAGAGCGAGATACCAAGATAATTCTTGAAATGGCGGGAGGTTCAAGTATCGCTAAAGAGCCGAGAGATAATTATGTAAAATATATGGGGCAGAGAGGAGAGATTTTATACTTAGGAAGAAGAGCAAAACTGGCTTATTTACAAAAAGAAAAGGAAAAAGCCGAGTTGCTGAAAAAGAAAGCTGTTTAACAATCAGAAAAACGTTGAAACCACTTGATGGCTTAGTCATCGGGGAAAGGTTTTTCAACGTTCCTTTCCCTGAGAACCGAGCCATTAAGCTCGGTTTTTCAGTTAGTTACAGTTGCTAGCCTCGAAAACTAGACGGGAACACGCCCCGACAACGTGATTATTAACTGGCTAATAACTTCACCATGGAAAAAGAAGAAAACCTGGAACTTCCACCAGAGACAACCAAGGAAGAGGTAGAACAAACTCCGACTCCCGAAGAGAAAGAGTCGATTTTACCAGACAGTACAGATCCACTCGATAAGTTAAGTGAGGAGGAATTACGAGCTGAGGCGAAAAAATATCGCGCGATAGCAGGACGTAAGGATAAAAAGCCCGAACCTAAAGAGGTTAAAAAGGAAGAAGTTCCTTTCCTTACCAAAGCAGACTTCTATCGGTCAAACCAAGTGAGAGGGATTGAACTTGCGACCACCGAAGATGTATCGGACACTGACGATACAAAGTCAAAAAAAGCGCAGATAAAGGACAATTTAGATATTGTAAAAAAGTATTATGTCTCTCGCCGAGGACAAGACACTCCAGAGAGTGTAAAGAAAGACTTGTTTACTGCTTTAGCCGCCGCTATCGCCGAGGAAGAAATTAAGGTTGAAAAACCTGACCCTTCTGCCGAAGCTCAAACGATAGGCGCTAAAGGAGCAACCGTAAAATCCAAACCACAGGTTAAGGAAGATACCGACCCTCGATTTTCCAAACCTAAACAAATAGACGAGTGGTACAAATAATTATTAACTAACTACCTAATTCATGTCATTCGTACCAAAAGTTGTTGACGAAGGAAAAACTGTTTCGTTGCTTGCAACACTAAGCACGGCTTTCACCAAAAATAATGGAGTGAAGTTCACTTCAGGATATTTGGTTGCCGCTGCGTCAGGCGACCCAACAATTGACTTTGTTGCATTGCAAACAGTAACAACGAGCGCTGCAAATGGAGACGAAGTTCTTTGTTTGCGAGTAGACCCATCGATTGTTTTTTATGCAACGACATCGGCAACCCCAGTTCAAGCAACCCATGTGGGAAATAAATATGATATTTCCGCAGCGGGAACTATCGACTTGGGGAACACAACCGATAAGTGTTTCTTAGTAGAAAAAATCATTGATGCAACAAACAAAATCGTTGAAGGACGATTTATGCAATCAATTGCTTAGTATTATTAACTTAATTTATCATTTATGGCTTTTACAACTCTGGACTACCCAAAATTGACGCAAAAGTTGAATGAGGTCTTCAATGAATCTGCTAAGGACTCTATGGAGGATTTTGTTGGAAAACAAATCTTCGATATGCCAAATACAGATTGGAAGATTTACGACTACGCTGTCATCCATGGCTCAGGCGCGCTTTCACGAGTTGCTGAAGGAGCAGAACTCCCTACAATAAATTCAAATGAAGGTGACTCCGCAGCCTGGACTCAGAAGAGATATGGAGAAAAAATTGTTATCACCAAAGATATGCGTAAGTTTGACCGCTACGACCAAATGCAGGAAGTAGTGCGCTCAGCAACGCAGGAGGCATTTAACACTGTTGACCAATCATTTGCCGATGTATTGACCAACGGTTTTACAGGCTCTACCTACACCGATGTGTATGGAGATGTAGTTTCTAATTTATCAGTAGATGCTGTTCTTCTTTTCTCGGCTTCTCATACGAACAATATCAATTCGGATACTTTTAGAAATCTTATTAGAAACGCGGCCTTGACAGCAAATCCTGCTCTCGCACGAGACCCAATCATAAAGGCTCGCTCAGATGCACGGACTTATAAAGACCCCAACGGAGTTAATCGTCCTGTAATGCTTGATACACTTATTGTATCGGCAAAGAACGAAGACCTCGCGGAAAGACTTGTCTACTCTCAAGGAGTAGCAGGAACACCAAATGTTGACATCAACCCTATCAAGGGAAAGATTAAAAACATTTTGGTCTGGTCTAAACTTGATACCAATGGACAAGGAACAGACACTTCGTCTTATTGGTTCTTGGCTGACTCACGAGGAGTAAAGAATTGTTTGAAAGCACCCTTCGCACAAATTCCTCAAATGCAAGCTGCTGAACAAGTAACTGAATCACAGAACTGGTTGTATCCATTGGATGCATACTATGTTATTGGACTTGGTTATCCAAAAGCTATCTTTGGAAGCACAGGAGCAAACTAAAGGTCTGATTATTAACCTAACTAACCAACTATGTCTTTAAACTGGTCAAATCTAGTAGCACAGGGAAGAGCACGGGACATCGGTATTCCTTGGAGTGAAGACGAGCAACTAAAACTTGCCAATCTTCAGGTGGAAGGACACTCACGAACTGACGCGGCTTCAATTCTTCGTGGCACAAAACCTCGAAAAGAATTAGAAGCAGAAGCTAAGGCGGCAGGAGTGGACTTTACTCCAGAGGCTACCGACACCGTACTCGAAAACACAGTAAGAAAGGTTGGCAAAAAAAACAAATGAATAAAAAAATAATCGGACTTATTATAGTTTCATTGTGTCTTGGAGTAGCTGGTCTTTTCTTGCCAGTAGCAAAAATTGCAGATAAAGTGTTTGGCGTAGCTGACCTTACTACGATTACTAATCGTTTTAAGTTCTCACATGAAGTTGACTTTAATGGAGTTTCTGAACTTTGGAAAACTGTTGCTATCGGGGCAGGAACTTCAACTGCGTATTACAAGAATACGACTCCAGGAAGAGTAACGGTAGATTTCTTAGCAATGCAATCAACAGGAACAGCAAGTTCTTCATATAAGATTTACGCGTTTGCTACCACAACAACGAATCCACCTACTCAACACTTGTATACCAACCCAACTGCGACATGGAACAGGTCACTGTTAGCAGGAATTCTTATTGCAACTTCAACCGCAGCAACAAGTACAAACTCTGTGAAGTTGGCAAACTACACTAATACAAATTCCGCAGGAACTATTGATCTAGAAGTAGGAGAGTCTCTTCAATTCTTTCTTTTGAATTCTAGTGGCGTTGCTAATGTTCCTTTACCAACTTGTAATGGCGATTCTTGTGAAGCAGCAACCTCAACAAATCGAGGATTTAACTTGAATTTCCAACTGCATTTATTTGCAACGACAACCACGGGTTTTCCTGATTCATCTTTGTAACACCCTCATTCTTCCCCTTACTTGTGATAGGGGGTAGAAATGAGGGCGGTACATTATTAACTAATTAAAAACTATGTCGATACCATTAAAATCATTACTCATAACAATCGGAATAACTCTAGGAGCTATTTCGGCTTTTTTGTCGGGGCTTTCGGTTCAAACTCAGCCAAAGCCAGTATCTGCTGAACTACTTTTAGGTGGGAACTTGAACTCAACAGTATATGAACAAGGAACTATTAAATTGATTTCTTTAATCAACGCTACAACTACTGCAAGTTCTACAAGCGCAGTTATGTCAGGTGGAGTTCAGGCAGGAGCAACTTCAACTCCTATCAATATAGGTGGTGCAAAGAAAGTAACTTGGATATTCGCACAGAACACAGCCACAGGAACCTCTAACTTCAAAGTAGAAGTTTCCGAACAAACTACAGATACAGGAGCATTTTCCACAAATTTTCTTATATACAAGAACTTAATTCAAAATGTGGTAAATTCAAACCTTATCACAAGAGTAAGTTCAACAACGCTTAGCTCTGCGGCAACGACTACTCTTTCTATGAACTTAGAAAATGATACATTTCAGTTAGCTCGTTGTATTGTGAACAATGCGGGCTCATTGACTTCTATCGCCACCAGTTCTTGTTTAGCAATAGTTGAACGATAATGAATGTTCGTATCCTAAAAGATACGATAAATACTAAAATACTCGGGGTTCTTAATCCTACCTCGGGGTTTGCTTCTAAAACTTGGGACGAAGCCACAGAAACTTTGGACGATGCGACTTATACTTGGGATTTAACTTCAGGAGGAGGCTCTTCTCCTTATGCGAAAATTGGCTTATCACAAGATTCGGTTAATATACAAAAAAGTATTCCTTATTCTAAGATTGGCAATAGTTCGCTAAATGTAAAAATAGAATGAAAAAATATTTAACAATTATTCTATTATCTTTATCACTAACCGTACAGGCTAGTGATATAAAGTTATTGCAACCTACTTTGTTTGAGCGAATTACAGAAAAAGTTCAGTTGTGTACTTGGCATATAACTTGTTATTTCAAACCAACTTTAGGTTCTACTATCACAACCATACAAGGAACTGATACAGTGTCCGCCTCTCGCCCTGTAATAAATACGAACTTTGCGAATTTGAACTCAGATAAGTTGGAAAGTGGCAATACTGCCGCTTCTTTAACAATAAATACTTTAACTGCGAACAACCTAACTACCGATAGATTTGTTGCAACTTCAACCGCCTCTTCAACAGTAAAAAATCTAAATATCTATGGTGGACTTGCGATAGGAAGAACATCAACGACTACAATACGAGGCGATACTGCAACTTCTACTTTTTCTAATGGAATTAGTTTGCTTTCAGGTTGTTTCTTGGCTTTAGACGGAACTTGTTTGGCAAATAGTTCAGGCGGAATAACTTCTCTTAATGGACTTTCTGGAGCAACCCAAACATTTACTACATCGAATGGACTATTAAGCATTGAGTCTTCAGGAACTACACATAACTTTAATGGCTCCTCAAGTCCCACATTCTTTACAGTAAACGCCACCTCAACAACAGCCACATCAACGATTAGTAAAATAAAACTAACCCAATCAGGAACTGGCATAGAATTTTCTGATGGGACTATTCAAGTAACTAAGGCTGTTACAGCAGCTTCGGGGATTACAAGTATTCAATCAAACGCGACAACTACTTCCCCAGGCTTTATAGGAAACATGGTTATTACTCATAACCTAGGAAGAACCCCGATATTTTTTGAAATAATCGCAATAGGAGGATGCAACGGGTCTGGCAACACAGTCCTGTCTTGTCAATCACAAGGAACAGCTACCACTACAACAAACGCTTACTATATTACCAATAGTTGGAATTGTCCTGCTCAACTATGTGATTTTGAAAATCAGGCAGGATTCGGGAATGGAACCACTACTATTGTAAATTTGCGAAATACTAGTAGTGACCAGCAAATGGTAGGAAATCTAACTGCAATGGACGATACAACTTTTACGATAAATGTTACTAGGAATGACACTGGTGGCGTACATGGTCAACGAAGGATTTTATGGAAAATATACTAATATGGGAAAAACGTACATTATGAGGTTTATGGTTCGAACATATGATTAAATACCTAAAAGGACAAATAAGTTTGACCGCAACCATAATAACCGCAGTAAGCATGGTAATGGCTTCTGTTTTTACTTCTTGGGCGACGTCAAGTAATCAAATCGCTAAAATAGAAACAAATGTTTCGGTGGTAGAAGAAAGAGAAAATAATCATTATAAAGAAGTTCAAGACTCACTTAAAAGAATTGAAAATAAATTAGACACCTTATCAGATAAGCAAGCAAAATTAAAATGATTAAATGGTTTAAAAGAGTTTTCACTTACTGGATAGATACAATTATGAGTTAATAACAAATATATGAGTTTAGTACCAATTCTAATAGACAATAAAAACTTATTGAATGGAGCAAATAGAACTGTTCTTACAGCGACTATGGCTTCGGGTTCGGGGACTTTGACAGTAAGAAGTATAAATCGGTTCGCAATAAACCAAATTCTTATTATAGGAGAGATTGGTTCAGAGCAATCAGAGATTATTTTAACTCACGCTTCTACCGCCCCAACAGGTTTTACGATAACTTTGGCTTCTAATACTGTCTACCAGCATAGTATAGGAACTACAGTTTATATAGTAAATTGGAACCAATATGAATTAAGCCACGCGACTACGACCACAGGAAGCAAGACTACTCTAACGACTACATTGGGTTCGGGACTTGTCGCAATAGACCCAGAACAAGAGTTTCAAATTTATAACGATACACAATTCTCAACTGGATACTATTTTATTCGTAGGAAAGAAACAATCGGGGGAGCTTTCTCTGATTACACAGATGCTATTCCGGCAACAGGTTGGGCGGAGAATTCTTTAGGACAAGCGATTGATTACGCTTTAAGAAGAAACAAAACAAATTATACTGAAGATATTACTCACGAAGATTGTATGAAATTTACAAACGAGTGTCTTCAGATAGTTCAAGGTAAACAACGACGTTGGGAAGAGAACCAAAGTCTTAATTATGTTTTAGGGCAGACCGCCAGAGGAACTCGCAAACATACACTTCCTACTGATATTTATGATAACGATTCTAATCGTTCTCTTATTGAAGTTCGTATAGGAACAGGAAAAGGATTAACTTGGTTAGACCCAGCAAGATTTGAAGACAAACTTGCAGACGAAGCATCGACTCAAGTAACCACTCAGGCAACAGCAGGGCAAACTACACTTGAAATAAATAATTCTTATGACTTTAGTGATTCTGGAACAGTTAATGTCTATATTTCAGGAACTAAATACTCAATTACTTACACAGGAGTAACAAGAAGCGCGACAGCAGGAATTCTTACGGGAGTACCAGCTTCAGGAACTGGTGCGATTACAGTAACTATCGCAGTAGATACCTATGTTTGGCAGAACGAATTAGAAGGAACTCCTACACACTATACAATACGAAATGGAAGCCTTGAATACACTCCACTTCCTGATTCGGATAATGATAATCAGAATGTCTACATAGATTATTGGAAAGTAGTAACTTCAGTAAATTCTGATGGTGATTCTTTTGAAATTCCAATGTTTAATATGGTCAAACACTATTTAACTTGGGCGATTCGTTCTCAACTAAGAAACGATGGAAAACGAGATTTGAATGACGCGGACTACCTGACTTACAAAGAAATTCTTAATGACGCGGTAAGGACTAAAGTGAATCTTTATAAAAGACGAATGATACCAAATATTAACAAGGTTAATTATAAATATGGCAGAACTCTCCAATGAAATTAGATCCACAATTCTTTTCTGACTTCTCTGGAGGTCAGGTCAATAATTTAAATGAAAAACTAGCACCAAAGAACACACTTTCTTTGGCACTTAATGTTGACTGTGATGAAGAATTGGGGTCTGCGGTTTCTCGCTTAGGGACAAGTATCGTAGGAACTCAGATGGTAGACGGAAATACTGTATTAGGACTTCACTATTTTAGAGATTCTGTTGGTTCGGGACATAAATTATTTGGCGCGATTAACGCTTCGGGCGGGGCAACTTCTGTGATTTATGATGTAAATGATGTCGCTGGTGGCGCGGTAGTTTCTGGGCTTACAGCTTCTCTAAAAATGCGATTTCTTACTTATTTAGATTCTTGTCTTGCAATAAATGGAACTGATGCGGAAAGGGCGTGGAACGGGTCTTCGTGGGTAACGACTGGAGGGGCTTTTGACCTTGCCAATATGCCAGCGGGAAAATATCCTATCGAACTTTTTGACCGAGTATATGTCGCTGGAGTTTCAACTGCACCAGATAGATTATATTATTCTTCACTTCCTGTTAGCGGAGCAGTTGCTTGGGCGGCCGCGAGTGGAGGTGGCAATGTTGATATTGAACCAGAAGACGGAGGGGGTGGGATTACAGGACTAGGCAAAGTCCCTGGATATACTCTCATATTCAAAGAACGCTCGCTTCATAGATTTAATTTTGATTCAGCTTTTCCTGAAAGCCTTATTAACATCGGGACTCCTTCTCACGAAAGCATCGTGAACACGGCAGGAATTTGTGCGTTCTTTTCAGCTTCTTCTGAAACAGCTAAAGGATTTTACATAACAGATGGGGGTCAACCCGTACCGATTTCTCACGACACTGTAAATGGAATTAAAAAATTCATTGATGCAATTCCTCAATCTTATGAGTCCAGTGTTTCGGGCATAGGAAATGGTAGACATATTTTTTGGTCTATTGGAGATGTAACAGTTGATGGGCGTACATTTTCAAATGTGGTTCTTAAATACAGTATTTGGACAAAACAATGGACAATGAGAACTTATCCTTCCGAATTCAAAGTCTTCGCTACTTATGTGAGTTCTAGCAAGAATGTCTTGATAGGCGGAGACGATGACGGGCAGGCAATTCAATTAGATGTCGCTTCAACTTATACGGACTACCCGAGCACTACCCCAATTCAATGGGAAATACGAACCCAAAAAGATAAATTTGGATTTAACCAAATAAAAGAAATTTCCGATAAGATTATTGTGGATTCGGTAGGGGCGAATGGGGCTTTAGTAAAACTTGAAGCCGACCCAGACCTTAATTTCGTACAATCTAATACAGGAGAAATTACGAAACCTATTACTGATATTAAAATAAACAAATCAATCAAAGGAAACCACTTCTTCGTGACTATTCAAGGAAACCAAACTGGTGGAAGAGCCACGATTAAAGAAATAGAATTACCAAGTATAGATGTACTACTAAACTATGAGCAATGAACGCTTATTAGAATATACTACGAAAGATATTATCGCGGGACGGCAAAGTCCTTTTGCGAGGCGACTTAGTAATCCTACACCAACCTTTAAGCCAACCTATGACACAGGGCTAGAGCCACAAATGGTTGGAAAGAAGTTAAGAAATGTAAAGCAGAACGGACAAGTAATTTACGTTGCTCCTGGAGAAAATATCCAAAAAGCTATTGATATAGTTAATGGCTTCGGAGGAGGGACTGTTATTTTAGGAGTAGGAACGCATATTGTAAATTACGACATTATTTTATACAGCCATATTTCTATAATAGGTGAAAATGCAATAGGTAGTATAGTAAATTTCAGTAGTAATTCAAACCAATTTAAGGTTGTTGGGAGTGGGGCGTATGCCACAGGAACCTTGTCAGTAAGTAATGGAGGAACCGCAGTAACTGGTTCAAGCACATTTTGGTCTACCAATGCAGTCGCAGGGCAATACATTCTTCTCGGCGGAGGTTGGTATCCTATTGCTGTAGTAGGAGGAGATACCTCAATTACTATTAGTGTTCCTTTTGGAGGAACTACGTTGAGTGGAGCAAGCTACACCATAGCAACCATTATTCAAGGAGTAAGACTTACTAACTTTGAAATTAAAAACAGTGCAACAGCGGCTCTTAAAATCCAGTATGCAAACGAAATAACAATCAACGAGGTCAACTGGGTTACGAACAATTCTTCTATGGATTTTGATACTTGTAGCAATATGTCTATAAATCAATTAGATATTACAGCAGATACTTTAGGAGCCAACTGGACTGATATTCACTACGTGACATTAAGAGATTCAATATTTACCGATGTACTAAGTGGTGCCGCAGTAACATTAAACTCTTGTACGGCAATTTTCTTAGGTGCTGATGTGGTACTAAATTCCGCAGGAGACGGGTATAACATAACCAGTTGTGATGGAGTCGTATTTTCTGGAGGGCAAATTCTTGAGTGTGGCGGGCAAGGGATTGAACTTGTCGCCACCAATACAAAGGTGGTAGTAGGAGACGTAGAAATACAAAACAGTGCTTCTGATGGGATAAAATTGACTGCCAGTTCAGATAATTGTTTTATAAAAAACTGTATTCTGTGGGGAAATGGAGGATATGGACTTAATATTGCCGCCTCAACTTGTGATACTAACTTAGTTATAGGAAATAATTTTTCAGGAAATGTAACTGCCGCAGCAAGTGATTCGGGAACGGGGACTTTAATTCGAAGTAATATTGGTTTAGCAGACAATTAAAAGACAAAAGGTGCAAAATATGTTAAAATTAAAAGATAAATAAATCACAATGGCAACACTAACAAATCCAAATCAAGGCTATTCATTCTCAATACCAGATCTAGGAGAAGTTTTTCTTGGTGGAGGGTGGGACTCTAATATTGTTCTTAAAAGAACTTCTAGTGGAGATATTATTGCGATAAAAAAATCTGACTATGGAGATACAAGTGGGTTAAAGTCTTATAATTTTGCTGATATTATTAGTGCTTTTCCTCAAAGTACAGTAGGCAAACAACAAACAATAGGAGGATACGATTTGCCTTTTGCGGATAAATCCCAATTCACAAATCAACCTACAAGTGGAGGTGGAGATATAAATGTTGCGGTTGACCCACAACTTCAAGCATTTTTAGCAGGAGGTGGCTTCCAAAATCCTAGTAATACAGCTGGCGGAATAGTCCCTCAAGGAACTCCCGCCCCACTTCCAACTGGTTCAGTACAACAAACAACAAGTATCTTGCCACCAGCAGTTTCCTTACAACCAGGTCAAACGGGTCCCGAAGTAGAAAAACTCCAAAAGTATCTTGTGGCTAATGGGTATATGACTCAGGCAGAAATGGATACAGGTCCTGGTATTTATGGTCGCAAGACTAAAACAGCAGTTGAACAACTACAAAAAACTCTTAATGTTCCAAACTCAACTGGTCCTGGATTTTATGGTCCTCGTACTATTTCCGCAATACAAGCAATACCTCCTTCACCTAGCACTTCTGATGGATTTATAGGTTATGTTAATGGAAAAGTTCAAACATTTCCAACCAAAGAAGCGGCACAACAAGCTGGAGCTACTGGAATAGAACCAAATTACAAAAGAAATATACCAGAGGCACCAACAGGCGCAGGAGGCACTAAAGGAAGCCCTACCAATCCAGCAGGAAACACCAAACTTCCTGATACTCCTACTCAAGAAGATGTGGATTTTGAAAAAATGATAAATGCTTCTAATCTTCCCGAAGATATGAAGGCAATGGCAAAAGCAGTATTTTCCGCAGTATCAACCAATAATTTAGATTACGCAAATAGGTTGGTAAAAAGCCTTCAAGAAGCCTCAACTTATGCCGACCCCTACTGGAAAGCTCAAGTCGCTTTAACAGTAGACGCTCTCAATCGAGGGATTTCAGCCAAAGAGGGTGATTTACATTCTCAAGAGACCGTACTAAATAACCAACTCTCTCGTCTTAAGGAAGACATTGCTACAAAAAGTGGAAATCTCTCTTTACAAGAACAAGCAGATTTAAGGTCTTTGGCAGACAAACAAACTCAAGATTTACAAACACTACAAAATCAGTTGGCTCAATCTGGTTTCACCGCCTCAACTCGCAGAACACAAAAAGAAAGTTTACTAGGTCAGAGTTACGGAGACATACGAGAAAGCACTACACGAAGTTATTCTACTCAACTTTCTGACCTACAAAACCAACAGAATCGAGGACAGACAGACACTACTAATGAACTTCAAAGATTACGAGACTTAACCAACGCTGGAAAATTAGACCTTTATAGAAATGCCGAACAACAATTAGGCAGTACAGGACTTCCTGAAATCCCTGGACTTACTGCCTTAGGAAATGTACCAGGTGAGATACCTAACCAACAGGCTTCCGAAACGTTAGGATTAGCAACTAAATTCGCAGGATTTTAATATGCCAAATATATACCAAGACGCGCAAGGCAGAAGTGTTTATGACTCTAATGGGAGAACTATTGACGCTAAAACGGGAGCGGTAATAGGAACCGCGCCATTACCAAATCTTTCAGGAGTAACCCCTCCTACTCTACCAACTCCAGGGACTCCTACACCTACTCCAACCACTCCTTTACCAACACAAGGACAAGGAACGCTTTCTAATTTAATGGACGCACTTAACTTGGCTACTGACCTCGCGCGTCAAAAAAGAAACAAACTTTTAACCCAAGTAGTAGGAACTGCTTTTCCAAAAGGAACTTTACGAGCGCGAGACTTTGGAAGTATTTTAGATGCCGCCAATACAGGTAGTGAAAAAACTGTGGACTTATTTACTCAACAATTAAAAGAACCAAGTCTTACAGGAGATATTGCTCAATACAACCAAGCAAAACAACTAGGGATTATTCCAGACAATATGGATTACTTTGCCTTTATTCAAAAGTCGTCTGCAGCCACAAGAGCACCTTCCTCTAACACACAACTTACTGACACTCAAATAAATCAGGGTATAGTTGCCTCTGGAAAAACACGACAAGAGTTTATAAAATTGCCAGAATCCGAACAATTAGATTATGTATTTGGCGCAAAAAAAGATTTGCTTAGTGGTAGGTTACCACCAGAAGATTTACAAGCGACTAAAGATGATATTAAGACTTTAATGTTTCCAGCAGATACAAAAAAGAATAAACCGTATACACGACAACAAATAGAAGATTTAATTAACTCATCAGTTAAAACTCCAGCAGATAAATTAGAATTACTTTTATATTTAGATGAAATTGCTCCTATCAATACAGGGATTTGGGAAGGATTTAAAGGTTTGTTTTAATACAAATGCCAACAATAGCAGGAATTACAGTAACAGACGAACAATTAAAAAATCCTCGTATTAAAGAGGCGTATTTAGCTGCACAAGCAAGTGAAGCAAATGCCAATGTAGCAAAACTAGAAGCCAAACCATTGCCTGCAATTTTTGGAGTTCCTAACGAAGAACCCACACCAGTAACAACCAAACAGGTCTTAAAAGAAATTCCAGGGTCTGCTGTTAAAGTAACCAAAGAGCTTGTTCAAAACATATTAGTAACAGCACCAACAAAAATTGCACTTTCTTTGTCGCAAATAGGCAGTCCAACTTCACAAGAAACTCCTTCTTTAATAAAGCAGACATCAGATTTATATAGACACTATACTGGGGTTGAAGAACCAACAACTTCTTACCAAGAAGACGCCAGCAAACTTTTAAGCAATGGAGTACCAACTTGGTTAGCAATTTTACAAACCAGTAGTCAAGCAATTTTAGATATTGCAGTAACAGCAGATTTAATTCGTTCTGGAGGAGTATTAGTGCGAAAAGGACTAAAAGTTCCTGACCCAATTCAACAGTCTGCCTGGGAAGCATTAGGAAGACCTAAAACTATTGAAGATGCAAAGTCCTCATATAAGGCGCTTGCTCACCAGTTTCATCCAGATATAGGCGGAAATACAGTCGTTATGTCAAAACTAAATGATGCAATGATGATAGTTAACAAAATGGGTATTCCCAAAAATCCAACCTCTATTCGTACACTATTGGCAAAAGGAGCAGAAATGTTAGAAAGACCAGTACAAGATGTATTTAAGCCAGTAATTAAACCCACGATAGAACCATTGCCACTGAAACAACTTCCAGGATATAGAGAACGACCAGGACAAGCACCTGCCTTTGGACTTTCTACTAAAGAAATAGAACCTGTGGGTGGGTTGTCAGAATCAGCAAAACCAATTACCACTGAATTTGACACTCTTGCCAAAGAAAAATTTGGTAAAGATTTTTCATCCGTTTCTTCATCGCAAAAACAACTTGTATTACAAGCAACAAAAGTACCGCTAATTACAAGTGATATTAACCAAATCACAAAAGTAGGACTACCTACTCGCGGAGTTAGTAGTGATGTGTTTGATAGGAAACCAGATTTACTTTATGGTGGACTACAAAAAGGAGTTTTTACTGACTCGTATATCTTGATTGATGATAAGGCGGTTGCAGATAAGATTCTCAATGGTATTTTAGATAAACAAAATAAGTCAGAGATTGCCACATTGGTAAAACGAGGAATGACATTTCCAGAAGCAGAAAAAGTAATATTAACTAAGGCAAAAGAAAGCATTGCTTCGTCCAAAGATTTCCCCGAATATAAGAATATAATCCCTACAGGCAAATCCGAGCTAGGTGTGCCAGTTGGCATACAAACAACACGCAATTACCCGTATCCTACGGTGTTTTTTAGAGCAGGAGAAGATATAGTTTCATTTGATGTAAACCGTGTCGCATATATTCTAAAACAATATCCTAATGCACAGTTTCAGATTTATGGAATAGATAAACCAGCCGCTATTATTAGTGGCGGAAAACGGGTTGGTCTTATAATGCCCATTAAATCAGGCGAAGTTCCTACTTGGGTAGCAGATGCAAGTAAAAATCAACAAGTGAAACTTGCCTCTACTCCAGCAAAGCAAGTCCGACAAGCAAATGTTCCAGAAGCAAAACAGACCAAAAAACTTACTGTGGTAAATGCTCCTGAATCTGTACCAACTGCACTTACTAAAGGAGACTATCAAGTTGGAGATATAGTTACAGTCAAGAAATTAACAGGAGGCGGAAGTCCCGAAAAATATACTATCCAAAAGTTTTATAATGATTCGATGGATAAACCCGAAGTAGCAGTATTAAAGAGCGCGATAACAGGGAAAACAAAAAATGTATCAATAGGGAGTATTAAGAAGGTGGACGTTAATTCAACCGTCCCCGAAGCAAAACCAACAGAAGTAAAAGTAGTTTCACCAAAAGTAGAAATACCAAAAGTCCCAGCACCAACTCAAATCAAACCAACCAAAACAATAATCCGAGAAACCACAGGACAAGTTAAACCAAAGGAGTTAAAACAACTAGAGGAAAGACTTCGCCAACAGGCTTTTGGTGCACGAAAAGGATTTGTCGCTGGCAAAGAAGAAATGATTTCACGAATGACTAGTGCGGAAGAAGAGCGAGAATTTTTAGATAGTATCAAAGAGGGGATTAAAACTGCTATTGAAAAAGAAAAAAACTCTATAAGAAAACAAATAGGATTTCAACGACATACAAAATTGCTAGATAGTTCTGTGCAACAAAGATTAAAAAAGTATCACGGAGTCACAGAATGGAAAAACGCCACAAAAGAACAACTATCTGCTGTGTTAGAAGATATGAAAAAACTTCAAACAAATGATTCGTTTCTTACTCCAAAACAAATAACTGGACTTGAATGGTATCTTAAAGAAGGCAAATTTAATAAACCAGATGAATTAGTAACAAAGCGAGAAATGGTGGCAAAGTTCAAAGATAATGAAGAACTAATGAATGGTGCTTTGACTAAATATCTTTCAAATAACGCATTTCCTACGGTAGATATTAAAGAAGGACACCCAATAATTGAACGAATTGTAGATAAGGCAGATATGGAATTAAGAACAGCAAATGAACATATTATTGAAAAAAATACGGAATTAGAAACTTTATTAAAGAGTGCAGAAAAATCAGCACCAAAAGAAATATCTAGCAAACAAGTGGGGGAAAGAATATTTAAGCGCTTAGGTGGAGATACCACCGATATTCTTACAGATGAAGAACTAAAAGTTATTGATTATCTAAAAGAGAAATTTGCTGAATATAGAGAAGCACTAAAACTGGAGAGATATAGAAAGAACTATATTACTCATATTGAAAAAACATTTACAGAAAAAGTTTTAGATAAAGGCATTATGGAGGCAGTTTCTGATTATGTAAAACCTAGAGACGCAAATATACCCATAGATATAATGTTATCTTTGGATAATATTATTGGTAGTGAAAAGTTTTTTAGGTATGCCTTAGAAAGGAAGGGTGGTATTGACCCAAGCACCAATATAAGAAAAATATTTAAAGAATATTCAACAGTTTCTGAGGTTAAAATGGCTCTTGATAAAGTACTTCCAGAAGGACAAGCGGCTGTTCAATTATTACTACAAAATCGTTCCGCAGAATGGTTAAAACGCTTTTTGCAAAATCTCAAAGGACGAGGATTAGATTCTAAATTTCGTTCTGGAAAAATGAATTGGGCTGGACGAATTGGAGATAAAATTGTTGATTATGGATATATTCGTTTATTGGCCTTGAATATCAAGTCAGCTGCCAAAAATATTATAGGCGGCGAAGTTAATAGTTTTGTATATCAAACTATTGATAAGTACTTAACTGGAAAATATAGATTACTTTCAAATCCTAAAAAAGCATATAAAATTATTTCTGGGTCTGGTGTGTTAGATGGAAGTTATGTAGAGATTGCAAAACAAAATATTATAGCAAAAGGAAAAAAAATAACTGACCATACTTTATATGGACTTATGGAGGGGGCAGAATATGAAATTCGTGGTTCATATTTATTGGGAGAAATGACTAAAGAAGAATGGGAGTCTGGTACATTAACTCCAGAACGATTTAGAACAATATTAAATGGAATTGCTATTACTCAGGGTGTTTATACAAAAGTAGATAGTCCTCTTTTTGTGCAAACTGTTTTGGGTAGAGCTGTAGTGCAGTTCGGTAGATGGAAAATAACTAATTCATTATTGGTTAGGCGTATAGCAAAAGGAATGACAAAAGAAGTGGCAGAAGGAAAATATCGTGGTGAATATTCTAGAAAGATGCTCAAGATGTTGATAACTGCTGGGACAGGAATGTATTTAGCTTACGAATTAGGAAAGGCGGGCTATGAAGAAGGCAAGAAGATTGCTCAAGCGTCTTCAGAACTTATTAGAACTATATATGATTTAGCTACTTTAGATGGAATTTATAATGCAATGATTAACAACCCAGAATTTCAAACTTTTGGGGCTATTACATTTTCTATACAAGAATTAGCAAATTATATAAGTTTTGGAATGATACCAGAACCGCAAAGTTTGCAATTTAGATCTGGAGTAGAAGATTCTTATGTAGCGGCATTTAATACTTTAGGAATAAACCAAAAAGGTGCGACTCAACCAAATGCAAAAATTGGCAAATCTGCATTTGGCGGCGCGAAATCTAAAGGAAAAAGTGCTTTTACTAGATAAAAATGCTATAATATCACTATGGATTACGAAAAAGACACCCTGGAATTATACATTCCCACTCAAGAGGAGTCAGAACTAAGAGCAAGTCGCTATAAACTCTTGGACGAAATGGCAACAGAAAAAACCACACCAAGACCTCATTTTACAACTTCGGAAACAGGTGAACTTTCTTGGATAGGATATATAGATTACTCCGAGCGATTACTTAATGGATATACTCCTTCTAAATCTAACCTTGGAAAAGAGGAATGGCAAAGTAATATCGTTGATAACATAACGAGAGCTAAAATGCGAGCTATAGCGGCTGGAGTAGGCTTAAAAATCCCAGAAATGTCCTTTGAAGCCACCAATACTAAAGGACTTCGTTCTCGCGCGAGAGCGGAAATAATGAAGCAAACGGTCAGGCATACTTTCCTAGACGGAAACCCTGCTCTACAGACTTTCTTAGAAGTATGGCAAATGCTTGCTCATGGAGTTGTATTTGAATATGACGGATATCTTTCAGGCGGGGCGAAAAGAAAGGTAGTAGATAGCATAGATTTAATAAACGGAACAGTAGAAATGAGAGAAGAATATGTAAAAGTGGACGGAAAGCCAGTGAGTATCCTTATTCAACCCTCAGATTTTTTCTTTTGTGATTTCTTTCGGAGAGACATTCAAGACCAACCTTATCTTGCTTGGGTACAACGATATACTCGTAAAGAACTAGAAACAGAGTTTTCTAAATTTAAGAACTTTAAATATGTAAGAACTTCAAAAGAACTTTTAGTACAGAGTAATCAGACAATGTATTCGTTTGATAGTTGGACAAAATACACAGGAAAAGATGATTATGCGGTATTTCGTTTTTACTCTAAAGAAGACGATGCGTATGAGATTTGGGTAAATGGAGTTCCTTTGTTAATTGCTCCTTTGCTTTGGGGGGGTGCGAAAGAAAAGTATTACCCATTCGCTAAAACGATAGCCGAGCCTTTTGCTAATACCGAATTTTTTGTTGGTATGTCTTTCCCTGGACTTATGGAAGCATATCAGACCACAAAAGGAACCATAATGAACACCATAGTAGATAAACTCTATCGTTCTTTGGTGAAGCCGATGTTGGTGGGTATCGCAAATAAAGACCTCTTAGAAGTAGAAGCGGAATTGGTAGACCAAGATAACAGGATTTATGTCCCCGATGTTAGTCAAGTCAAACCAATGCCTTTTGAGGGAGTGGTACAGGGCGACTTAGCTGTTTTGGCTCTTATGGACCAAGCTATTGAACGCATATCAATAGACCAAACCCAGCAAGGATTGACCCAAAAAGGAGTAACTGCACGAGCAACTCTTATCGCAGACGAACGAGCCAGACAGTTGAAAGGGATTCTCTTTATGTTCTTAGAAGACCTATGGCTTCAGAAGAATAAGTTAAGAATTAGAACTATTCTTACTCATTACCTTAAAGACAAATCTAAGCGACTTTCTTTCAAGGATAAAACCATTTCAGTACCTGATGTTGTCTTTTCAGATGGTGCTCGGGGAGTTTTAGATATTCATATTGCTGATAAAAAATCTCAACTTCTTTCAGTAGATGAAATTGTAGCTCGTGAAGAGGCGGCACAAGCACAAGGAATTACGCTTAAACTTATTTCAATTACTAAAAACTATCTTGATGAGTGGGAGTATGATTTTAGAGTAATGTCCGAATCACTACATAATCAAGATAGACTAAAGAAAGAAACTGACTTTAGAGATAAGACACAAACAGAAGTTACTTTGTTCCCAGAGTATTTTATTGCCAACAAAGAAAAGAGATACGAAGAACTCCTAGAACTTTACGGTGAATCAATAGCAGAAATGAAGCCTCCTGCGAAGCCTCAAGCACCACCACCAGAAGCACAAAATACACCATTAAATCAAGGAGCTAATTTAATTAGTCAGGCTAACCCAACAGCATAATGGATAAGAAAATTATAGATAGCGCATTAGCGTTTTTAGGAAATAAACTAGATTCGGTATCTGGGTTTATTAGAGATTTGGGTAGGTTGCAAGTTACTTTTAACGACAAGTTAGATGATGTTCAAAAAACAGTTCGGGAGAAAAATCTGGTAGTGGACTTAGAAAAACCAACCCAGGCGATTAAGGAAACTACTCAAACAGTAAAGAGTCAAACTGTTGAGCTTATAGATTCTTTAGGTTCAATTAAGACACAAAATGGAGAATTGGTGCAAGGGATTATTGCTTCTTTGGAGGAATTGAAATCTGCTTTAGAGGGCAAAAACCTTTCAGTTACCTTAGACACCACAGAGCAAAATGCTTCGTTAAAAAGTATCTTAAGTGAACTTTCTCTACAAACCAAAGAGTTAAAAAAAGACAGTAGTGGTGAAGGAAAAAAAACCAATAAGTTGCTTACTGAACTCGTAACTGCAGTATCAGAAATCCACTTAGAAGAAAGAGCAGAAAAAGAAGTAGATTTAAGTCCTGTTAGTCTGGCTTTAGAAAGAATTATAAACTTAATTCCTAAAGTAGATTTTAGCACTCTCGAAGATAGACTGCTAAATATAGAAGACGCTATTTTAAAAATTAAACTAGAGTTTCCTAAAACAATTAAAATAGACGAAAACCAACTAAGGTCTTTAAGAGGTGGGGCAGTTTTAGGGGGAATGGTTCCTCAATCAGGAGAATTTCATACTTCTATTGTTGATGGAAGCAAGACAATTACTGTCGCGGGGACACCCGTTGCACTTTCAGCAACTAGCGTGTCTATATCCAAAGTTGAAATACACTCTCTTATTTCTAATGCGGGATATGTTTATGTTGGGGCTTCTACGGTAAGTGCGGTATCTGGTTCAGAACGAGGACACTTAATCCCAACAGGGGCTTCATTTACCATATTTATCAACGACTTAAACAAAGTTTATGTAGATTCCACGACCAGCGGAGATAAAGTAACATTTCTTTATTATGCGTAGAATTAAAATTATATTATTTATTATCGGGCTTACTTTAACTGCGACTCCAACATTTGCAGAACTTAATTCTTTTTCTCCTTTTATGTTAAGAAATTATTCTTTAACGGGAGGAACTTCTACAAACACCGCTGCAGTTTTAACTTCGCCTTTATGGTTTTTAGGTGTTGGCACTTCTTCCCCCTCAAGTCCCTTTTCGGTACAAGGTGGTGTTTTAATCACTGGTACGACTACAGTATCTGGACTTATTGCCACAGGAACTACCATAAGAATAAATGGACTTACTAACTGTGATACTTTAGATACTGATTCTGTAGGACATTTAAAATGTGGGACAGATAGCTCGGGTGGAAGTGGCTCCGGCAATGTAGCAACCTCTACCACAGAAACTGGCGGCTATCTTGCCACGTGGTCTT
>ERZ1292632.1128-Hain-H43-01um-R2-1128-length-27408-cov-5_pt2 | contig 24709 bp, 34 predicted proteins | sample MGYA00564407_ERZ1292632 | MGnify/ENA primary metagenome ERZ1292632 (study PRJEB36523, sample SAMEA6512637) | groundwater metagenome | collected 2019-01-08 | study: AquaDiva: Metagenomics assemblies of 32 groundwater samples | reverse complement strand
CTGGGTGGCTATGCCTGGGAGCTTCCTTATGCCGTTGACGATTCATTTATCCCCCATGGAGATCCTCGCGACTTATCAAAATTCTTAGTTCAACCAAAGTCAAAAGAGATATGGGATAGGGACTGGTAAATGAAATTTTTAGACCGTCTTACAAATAAGCCGGAATTAACCGAGTTAAAGAGCCTTGTTGAACGCCAGGCCCAGGACCTTGATAATGCCAACAGGATAATCAATCGGGCAACCCTTGAAGTCCGCAACCTAAAAGAAGAGGCAGGGAAGTGGGTTTCCATTACTGACTCTGGTGATAAACGAGAACTTGATGACGCCGCCAGAGAAAAGATTAGGCAGAAGTGCATCGAGATTTATTATAAAACACCCGAGGGCAAGGCGATAATTAAGAATCTGACAAATTACATTATCGGGAACGGTGTAAATTGGACGGCGCAGGATGAGAATCCCCAGGTTCAGGAGTTCATTGATGAGTTTTGCTCAGCCCCGAAAGTACAGTTTGAGAAACGGCAGATAAGTATTGTCAAGCGCACCCTGCGAGATGGTGAGCTTTTTATCCATTTGATGTCAGGTTCTAAGGGTAAAACCTATGCTATGCGCTTCTATTCACCTGGGGAAATAACCGAGATTGAGAAAGAGCCAGGGGATGCCGAAACAGTTATTAAGTATCAGCGTATATGGCGGGATGATAAGAATAAAGAGCAAAAAGAGGAAATTCCGGCAAAGAATATCCACCATATCCGCCTGGAGGTAGATGAGGATATAGATCGAGGGCGCCCGTTATTGGAAAACGTCTTAACCAGAATCGCCCAATATGAGGACTGGCTTGACGGCAGAATCAAGACTAATAAAGCCAAGTCAAGTATCTTTCTGGAGCGAATAGTTGAAGGATCTCCGAGTCGGGTTGCTACTGTTAATGCCTCATTCCCTGGGACTTCCGGGGGCAGTTTTGCTGAGGATGAATATTCAGCTCAGATGCCGAAATACGGGACGGTGGTAAGTCATTCTAAATCTATAGAGTGGAAATGGGTTATTCCCAATATCAATGCCGAAGATTGCAAGGAAGACGGAAGACAAATAAGGCTTTCTATTGCGGCTGGAGTACAGTTGCCGGAGTTCGTTCTTACATCTGATAGTTCAAACGCAAATTATTCTTCCACGACAGTAGCAGAATCTCCCTTCGTGAAGGCCGTAGAGGCCCACAGAGTGTTCTTTGAGCATGAGTTAGGGTCATTGTTTGCCAAAGTGATTAAAAAGGGTATAGATGGTGGTTTATTGCCTTTGACTTCTACCGAAACCGTTATGAAGGAGTCGGCAAGGAAGCAGATCAATAGACTAAAGGTCGCTGGGGTAGTAGACCTTAAAGAGCAGATTAATACCCTTGCCAAAGATGCTGAGAACTTTGAAGAAAAACCGATTCCTACCAAGACCGGAGTTGACTTCGAATGGCCTTCGATTATCACTCGGAATATTCTGGAAGAAACCCAGGCAGTTGAAATGCACCGGGGAATGAAAATTTGTTCGAGGCGAACAGCCTCAATGAAGCTTGGATATGATCCCGAAGAGGAAGACAGGATAATGGAAAAGGAATCCCAAGAGGTGGGGCCGGAAGCGGATGCCTACGCGCAGATGCAAGGGGAGATTGAGAGATTGAAAGCGGAAATAGAGAAAGGAAAGGAGGGAATAATTGAACCAGGATGATCTTTCATCAAGATTTAATAAGTGGTGGGAGGAAAGAGAATGTAATCGAACAGGTTTGGTTAGAACTGATTGCACATGGACAATTCTTACAAGCGAAGCCATGGTTATTATTAAAGACGCATATCAATCTGGATTTAAGGCCGGAATGAAAATGCTATTGGGAACTGAGAATAAGGGATGAGTCGTCTCCAATTCCTTGAAAAAGTCGTTGCTATTGAGGACAAATTGCAAAGTCTATATAATCAGGCATCGAGAAAAATAAAGACATTGCCATTAAAGCCGGGTTCTCAGGTTTATGCGAGAGCCGCTGTTAAGGATGCAGATCAGGATGCTAAGGATATTATTTACAATACTATCAGAATAGGGGCAGAATTGGGAGAAGAAGAAGCTATGCGGGAACAGTTGGCCGAGATGAAAAGGAGATGGAAGGTATAATGCCTGAAACCGATTTCATATTTATGAATACTTCCGAGGTTGCCTACCGGGAAACGATCAATCGCAATGTGGCCGGAGCCAGATTGAGTGCCCGTCTGTGGAATCTGGAAAACAGGAATGCCCGGAATATAAACGATGTAGTTCAGGGTAGTGTCAGGGTTGGGCAGTCTGTGACATCGGCAGGGAAGGCAATTTTGAGCGTGTCCCCGGATGTGGCCATAGTTAAAATACCTAAATATGTCCAGGAATTAAAGAACGCGGCGGATCGGGCAAGATCGCTTTCCGATAATAGCATTTTACAAAAAACGATTGGCAAATATGAATCCTACATAAATAAATTAACCCGTGGGCTGGAGCCTGCGGAAGTCCGGGTGCGATACGCTCACTTGGGTATGCGCGGGGCTTCAAGGATGCTGGTAAAAAGATTGCAGTCCAATACGCAGGAGGTCTTTGATTCGGCGGTAGATAAGTGGGTTGGAAGGAAGGCTTCGTATCAGGCGCGCGTGATCGCCAGAAACGAAACGAATGAGGCGCACTGGCGGGCAATCCAGAAGGTGGCTGAAGACAAGCCGTATGTGACGGGGTTTAAATGGAATTTTGGGAGTCATCCGAAACGAGATATTTGCGATGATTTGAAGGCAGCAGATGTCGGAATGGGGCCGGGAATATATCCAAAAGGCCAAGTACCAGCAAGGCCACACCCGAATTGCAATTGTTATTTGACAAGTGTTTTCGATGACGACTATTTCAAAAACTATAACCCCTCGCCGGAGTTGATGCAGCAAGTTAGAGATGATCCGAGGTTCCCGGAGTTCAAGTCATGGGCTATGTCATGGTTGGAGAAGATAGATGCGGATCCATTAGCTCCTGTTGCTATACCCGTGGCGATAAGGATAGAAAAATCTATTGAGGAAGCAATTAGTGAGGCTTATGGATTTGGAAATAAAACTGGAAATGAAATGGGTATATTCATAGATAACAATACAGGAAAAATAATAAGCAAAACAGTCGGAACAAATAATTATGTGGCATTGGGGGATGCATATTCTGAACTAAAAAAGGCCGGTAGTTATACCTTAGTTCATAATCACCCATCGTCTGCATCCTTTTCTGCTACAAATATTCTAAATTTGTTGATACCAGAAATTAAAAATCTTGTAGTTATTGGCCATGATGGCACAAAATATTTTCTATCGTGGAAAGAAGAAGCGGGAGTTTTCATAGACAAAAAACGAATCGGAGAAATTATTGTAGATACTTGGAATCATCATGAATCTCGGTTAATGGACAAATATTTGACTCCCATAAAGAAAAAAGTTGATGAATTAATAGCCGCTGGAAAAATGAAACAAGGAGATCTATATCCTAAAGAATTAACTATGCCAGCATGGAAAGAACATAGCCATGAGATAATGCAGAATGTGGCCTATACTGGAGACATGATTTATCGGCGGGAAATGCCTAAATGAATATTGATGACAGAAAGGTTAATAATCCTCCCTATGATGAATATGGTCATTTATGGGATAAAGCTGAAAAATTAAAAATTCCAGATTATAAAAAAATGACCAAATCCGAACTCACAAAAGCCATCAACAAAGCGAGGCTCGAATGAAAAGACCAGGATCCCCAAAGGACGGGGCATCGGTAAGTGATTATGTGGAAGTAGAAATGAGGGAAACCAATCTCAAAGAATTTGAAGAAGGCGTTTTGGGCGGAGACAGAATTATTAAGGAGTCATATCCACTACAAGAAAAGAGAAAAATGATCGTCTGCTATACGCTCTCAAAAGTGTTGTGGCGGGGTGATGAGTATGATTATGCGGATACTAAAATCATTTATTGTTGTGTAGATGCAGAAAAGAATCTTATTTTTGTGAAACACAGTATAAATGATCCGGTAAATTTCGCACGGGTAGTTTATCAAGGTAAGCCTGTTGATAAATGCCCCTTCTGCGGGGCGGAAATAGCAATAAAACAAGAATTTTAATTCAAACCAAAGGCATTGGGGCCGTGCCTTAAGGGGATGAATAACCCAGGCCCCTCCATAGAAAATGAAAGCCTCTGAAGAGGCTTTTTTATTTGGAGGCGATTATGCCATATGCAAGCATGGAAAGTGCGAAAAAGGCAGGGGTGAAGACGATGTTGGATGATTGCCCTTTGTCCTTAACGCAGATAAACAAGATGGCGGAAATGGCAGATGCGATGAAGGCCGAAGGGAAGGTTGACAACCCTTGGGCAGTTGCCATTTCTAATTTTAAGAAAGGACATAAGATCGAGAATGGCCGATGGGTGAAGAAAATGGCAGCCAAGGAGTCTATGGCTCTTTTAGAAAAAATGTCGCTTGACGATATGCGGCGGGCTATTGGCAATAAATTGGATAATAAGAATAAGACAATGGCCGAACCAATATCTATTGGATATTCCTATACAGAAGAAATTTATGATGATGGAACTTGCATCGTTAGAACATCAAAAGATGGTACTGAAGCCTTTTACCAATACAAATATTCCTTTGATAAAGATGGAAATGTTTCTTTGACGAATCCGCAAAAAGTCGAGCGCACATGGGCGAAAGTCAAAGAGAGTCAGGGGGCAATTCCCTTAAAGAAAATTGCAACCTTTAAACAGAATATCCATGAAACAATTTCCCTTTCCGAGGGCCAAGTTCTACCCGATGAGGAAGGTGGAAAGAAGTCTTATAAAGCATGGTGGCCCTTACTTAAAGAGGGGCCGGGAAATAAGGTAGCAAAGAATTACTATTCAAAGAAAGCAGTTGAATCCTTGGTCCCAATAGTTCCTATCAAAAACAAAATGTTTGTATCCCATGCAGAGGGGGATGTCAAGCCGCAGGAACGCAGTCCTCGTGATTGGGTCGGATCAATAAGGGACACCAAGATTGAGAATGGAATGCTCTATGGCCTTGTACAGGCCGTCGATCCGTGGCTCAAAGAGAAAATGTATGATTGCCCGCAAGATCTGGCGGCAAGCATTGAGGCCCGGGGTCGGATGAGCGGCACTATTCAGCATGAGGGCGAGCCATGGAATCTGATTGAAGAAGTGAAGTGGCTTAATGGTTTTATGATTGTGAACTATCCGGGCAATGCGCCCATGGGAGTTCAATTAACAGAGGCGGACGTCGATAATGATCCGCCGCAGGAGGATAAAATGGAAAATGTGGCGGAACTAAAAGACAAGTTCCCTGAAATCTATAATCAAGTCGTCAAAGAAGTCAAAGAAGCTGATAAGGCCGAATTTGATAAAACCATTTCCGCTAAGGATGCGGAAATCAAAACCTTAAAGGATACTAAGACCATGGATGAGAAAACAATCACGGACCTGAGCGAATCCGTAAAAAAGATGGATGCAAAATTGGATGGTCTGGAAGCTCTCGGGAAGAAGAAAGATCGAGACCAGAAAGTCTTTGCCGAAATGGGAAAACTCCCAAAAGAAGCCATCACTGACAAATTCAAGGAACTGGTAGAGTCTGCTAAGGATGAGAAATCGGCCCTTGAAATGATCGAGGAGCGCGCTAAACTATTTGAGGGTAAAGTAATCGGTCATGGAAAGACAGATCCTATTGATCCTATCAAGGCCCTTAAAGAACGTGAGGCTGAGGTCCTGCATTCAATGTGGCAGAAGACGGCGGAAGAAATCGAAGCCGCTAAAAAGAAATAACAATTACCCGGAAGGATCGGCGGCGGTGACGAACCCCACGGCCTTTCGCATTTTATGAAGGAAAAACTACAATGGCTCAGAAGAGTGAGAATTACAAATTTGAAGGAAAATATGCAGAATTTATTCCTGCGGCTTCTACGGCAATCGCTGCCGGTGATGCTGTCAGGCTGCTTAATGGAACTCTCGTGGTTGCCACTGCGGTCAAGGCTACCTATAAGGATTTCATCGGATTCTGCGATGACGATTGGTCTGCTACCAGGGCCATTCAATTATATGGAGCAACAAGCACGGACTTTGCCACGCCTACTACTCGCCCAGTGAAGCTCAAAGTCTATCATGAGGGCGTTATGGATCTGGCAATCCGCGAAACAACCGGAACGCAGGGCCAGGCCGTGTATTTACTGACCGCTACAACCGGGGCGCAGGTGTTCACCATTGAACCCAATACGGTTGCTGCAGAAACCGTGATGGGGCCGGTTGGTTTCCTGTATGAAACCTTCTCTGGCGCGACAGCCAATGACTGCCAAAAGGTGCGGATTACCGCAGGATTGCAGAATAACCCCAAGGACATCAGATGGCATCTAATGAATCGCCTGATTTTCTGGGGCCAGATTAATAATATTGCTGCCTGCACCGGTGTCACTAATACGCTCTTAGCGATTGCGGGCTCTGCTCAGGGGGATAGCTATGCTATTTGCTTTGGGCGGGTCATAGCCCTCGTCAATGGGATGTTAGTCGCCATCGAGTCGGATTGCATCGGCGGAACGATTCAGTTGACGGATAGTATCACCTACAGCATGGTGATCATTTACGGTATCGGTTCTGGTGGGTCAATTTGTATTTTCTACGATACTGCCAAGCGAACTACTGCGGTCGCCAGCGCAACCTTGCGGGCAGATCCGGTCTACTGGCCATCTGTATCAACAGATTACCTGCCCATTGGGTTGGCAATAATGAAGGGATCTGAATGCGTGATTTCGGGAAGAATAACCGTGATGTTCCCGACGGTGGCTGATTGCCTCAGAGTAACCTAAACAATTAACGCCCTTGGGTTTATCTCCTTTTCCCCAGGGGTAGGGGCCGCATCGAGAGCTCTCCCTGCTCGATTGTGGCCCCTTTTTGGAATAGGGAGAAGAAAAGAGTAAATATTGAATCCACAACTTGCTGCATGGACTGGAGAATTTGGAAATAATTATACTCAGAGAAACCAGATTAACCCTGAACTGATTAAAAAGAGAGCGAAGACCTTAGAGATTATTATCAAGCCCCTAACTCCCGTTTCCATTCTTGAAGTGGGCTGCAATATCGGGATTAATTTAATCGCGTGTCTTCCGTTTATGCGTCCTCCAGCGGTGGTTGCGGGCGTTGAACCGAATCTGAAGGCCCGGAGAATAGCGGAGATAACTGGAATGCAGGCGTTCAGGGTATTCCCTGACATAGGGCAAAACCTCGAATTCTTTGATAGCTTTTTTGATCTTGTGTTTACTTGTGGCGTCCTGATCCATTGCGAGTTATCGGACGCGGAGAAGGCCGCCAAGGAGATGCTTAGGGTTGCTAAAAAACAAGTTCTTTTTATGGAATATTTTAACAAAACAGATATGGAAATGGAGTATCAAGGTATTAAGGGCTTGCTTTGGAAGCGAAACTGGCCGGAATACTTCAAGTCGTGGGGATTCGGAAAGCAAATTTCTTGCGGGTTTGCCGGGAAAGATCAAGGTTTTGATGATGTTCATTGGTGGATCTACAAAAAATGAACTTTAAATATCTTGATAAAGAAGAGTGGAAGATGTCGGCCTGGCCCTGGACTACTGTTAATTCCATGAACCAGGGCATTGTGAGTGGAGATTTTAAACCGGATAAAAAGGTCTGGACATGGGAAGATGTCTTGATGATGCGCGGGCGCATCGCTAATTTGGTCACCGGCATCAATATGGGCAGGAGGGCCAAATACAACATCCGGGCCTCCGAGGCCGCCATGAATAACGGGGCATTGGGAATTAAGGACTTGTTCACGTCTGGCTGTCCTACTTGCGGATCGAGGGGGGAGAAAATCCCGCGTGAGAATTCAGAATACAAGAACGCACTTCCTGGGCTGTTTTGTGCCCAATGCCAGAAGACATTTATTACCAGATCCATATATGCGGGGAAGCCGATTTTCGCGGTGGCGGCGGGGCCGTCATTGGGAAAAAATGGCCATGAATTAAATAGGATCAAGGGAAATTATCCGGTATTCGCCGTCGATACCGCCATGCCGATCCTCCAAATGATGGGCATTAAACCGGACTATATGGTTACCGTCGAGGTCGATCCGCTAATCAATGAGATGGAAATCGACAGCGAGGGAATAACCATGATTGCTACTTTGCCCGTGGACCCGAAATTCAGGAGAAAATGGAAGGGGCCTGTTTATTTCTTGGACACCCCGACATCAAACAAGAGGGAGCTAAAAAAACGGAGCAAGGCAAGGTCAGACATTGGCTGGGCCTCTCCCGGGGGAAACGTATCTTCTGTGATGTATTCCATGCTTTACGGCACATTTCCAAGCCGAATCATAATGGTTGGTCATGACTTTTCATATCCTCATATCCAGAATTATTATGGCCCGGGCGGACCCATGTCTATGATTCCGGGGAAGATGATTTTCAGCACGCATGATATCTATGGGAATCTGGTCTATTGCGATGCGAGTCTTTACGGATACAAGGAATGGACGGAACGGGCGATTAAGGAATTATTCGTCAATCCGTGGGCGCGCGCCGTCAATGCGACCGAGGGCGGCATCCTCGGGACCACCTACTACGATCCTTCGACAATTATCCGCCCGAAGAGATGGCTGCGCTCGTTTGAATATCGGGTCAAGAAATTATGGAAAGAAAGAAAATGGCCCTCATACAATGAAGCGCAAGAGAATGGATTCAAGGGAAAAAATCTTGATTGCATCGAATACATGACTTTAAAAGAGGCCATCGACAAATATTGTCCGTTGGCTCTTAAGGAGTAAACTATGGCATGTTCAGTGGTCGCAACATCGAATGGTGGAGCTGCTACAGGCGTTCTCGTCTATAAGCTGGAATTAATACCGGATGGCGGCTCCGTAGAGGTCAGATTATATCAGGGAACCGATAATACGGGGACGGAAAGATATCGACTAAAGGCAACGGAAGATCCAGAAGTAAGGAATTTTTCTCCTCCGGTGCATATTCCCGGCCCAGTATATCTATATTTCCAATCAGGAACAGGGGCATTAAACATTGTCACGGAAGAAGATTTACTAAGCATAGTGTCGTGACTGTAAAAGAGCATTAACAACTAACGTTTCAGCCGAGCTTGACCCGGCTTTTTTATTGGAGGATTGACCATGAAGCTATCAGAAGTTTTCAGAGCATACAAAGAAGGAACCTTTCCTGGAACGGAAAGCCTTTCCGAAACTGCCCGAGTGTCCGAATTTGCTGGTTTTCTGCAAAAGGGACTGAGGACCGAGTTATTTAACAGTTATCAAAATTGGATCGGGCCTGTCGATTTCATGTTTAAACGGGTGCCGAGTAGTTTATTCACGGAGGTTTGGCCAAAATTATCCGCGCCTGATCTGCCCGCCGAAAGATTAATGAGCGGGGAATTTGTTAGATTAGGATTCAATTCGGAAATCGTCAACCTGACCAATAGAGAATACGGCGCGATCATGGAGATCGATCGTTTCTTGATTGATACAGACCAGACCCGGATGATTAATGCCATTCCTGGGAAAATGGGCGAGGCTATGGGGCGGCAAGATCATCTTCTTGCTTATACCTTCATGAACAACGGCCTTACGGCGACTTGTTATGATGCAGTCTTAATATTTGCTCTGACTGCTGCGGCCCATCCCAATGTGACCGGGGGTGCTGCGGTTGCTGCCAATGCGAATTATACGGTTCTCGGGGCGTTGAGCGAGGCCAATTACGAAACAGCCCTGGTCACGATTCAAGGCTGGCGTGGGATTTTTGATGAACTGATCAATCCCAAAGTTACGGGGATTATTACTGGAACGACCGATCAGTTCACAGCCCAGAGAATCTTCAAGGATTCGACGCGAATGAGTACGGCTGCGGGTCTGGATTATGGCCACAACCGCAATATCCATTACAACGAAGTGGAGGTGCAGTTTGATAAGGCCCTTACGGCGGCTTCTTGGTATCTCAAAACAGACATTACCGGTTTTGTTAATCAAGAGTTGACACCTTTAGAACTCATGAAGGAGACCGATGAATCAGGGTTATCTTTTGATACCAGAGTATATCGGTATCGCGTATATCGCGCGGGCGTGCTCGGCTGCGTGGATTGGAGAGGTTTCTATAAGGGAAACTAAACTGGCTTGACTGCTGGTTTTTACTCTAAAGCCCATCAGGATTTTCTTGGTGGGCTTTTTTATTAAGGAAAGGAAATATCATGGACCCAGAAAAGTTATACAAGAAGAAAGAAAGCGGAAAGGATATGTTGAGTGTAAAGGATATGTCGGTTCAGTCCGGTTTTGATGAACCAACTATCCGCAAATGGCAGAAGGCAGGATATTTGAACCCCCCGCATTATACAGCAGTAAAGAATTGCATAGATGGGGTTCAACTTGACGTATCCGATCAAGAGCGAGTTGATATGCACAAGCGTGTCCTTTTAGAGAAGACGAAAGGCAAATATCCAGAAAAAGCCCTGCAAGAAATGGCCGTTTCTCAGGTAGTCCAAGAGAAGAGGCGAGATGCCAAGCCGGTATTTTTTAAATATCGGGAGAAATCAGCGGAAGATGTGTTTCAAGAATATCTGGAATCACCCGCTGGATTCCGGCGTATGAGAGGCAAGGGCGCCCAAGAAGTCAACAATATCGACCGGGGCGGCCAGTGGTATGACAACCCCATGGGTAACCATGCTATGCCGGATAACTACACTGAGATATTGTGGGAAACCACTAAGGCGGAGGCCGCTAAACTTCAGGTATTAGCTACACTGGGGGATAAAGAAGCAGGGGAAAAATATAATCGCCTACGCAATGGGCTTGCTGATCCGGATCTTCTTCCTACGATTGACTTGAAGAGCGGGAAAGAAAGTACACGGGAAAAAATTCTGCGGGATTGAGGAGAAATAAATGGCAAATTCACTTACGTCATATCCAATTGTGGTGATTGATACCTTCACATCTGCGATTGACCTGAAATCAAGCCGGGGGGAGCCTTCGGGGTCAAGATTTGCCCTGAACAGCATTGAATGGCAGGAACCGGCTGCGGCGGCGGATCTTGCAGTTCTTACGGACGATGCCGGTCTCGATGTCTTTAATGAGACTTGTGTCACAGGCGCTCAAAGCATAATCAAGTATTTCCACGGGGCCAAGGTGTCCAATATCAAGATGGCGGCCAGCGGGGTTTCCTCGGGAAAGATCGTGATTATTTTTTGGGACAGATAGAAATGAGGTTGGGGAAACTTGACCTCATTTTTGCCAGGAGATTTATGAAAAAACTTTTCTTGGTCTTATTATTTATTGCCTTTTCTGTCTCCACCTGCGGATGGCCTGAGGCGGCTACTATTTATTATATGCGAGCGGATGGCGCTGCTGCAAATGTTGGAGCGGCTACCGGTCCCTGCTCAACCATAGATAGCACAATGAATTTAACGATTCATAATGCCGGTACTTTTAGTCCAGGGGACACCATTGTTAATTGCGGTGATACCATTGGGGGGATTGTCAGAGGTTCGCTTATAGTCCCATTCGGTGGTAGTGCTGGTTTACCGGTAAGTTATACCTGTGCGAGTGCCCCATGCACCATCAGTGGTGCTTTAATTCAGACCGCTGGGAATTGGACGGAGACCGCTCCTCCGGGATCGAATATCTGGACGACCGCAGATTTAGTTCAACCTTACGAAGTCTGGTTCGATGGCATAAAAGGAACCTTGGTCGCCAATGCTGGAGCTGTTGACTCAGACAAGGATTGGTTCTGGGAATTGAATGTGCTTACAATCTGGTCGGTAGGCAATCCTGCCACGACCTACGTGACCCCGGGGGTAGAAGTTTCTTATTATGATGAACCTCTTAAAATTGATACGAAGAGTTTTATCACAATTGATGGCTTAATCCTCGAAAGAGGAAACACTAGAGGCATTCTCTTTGGTGGAGGAGCGGCATCGAATGTCACGATTAAAAATAGCACGATTCGCTACACGGCCAATCCTGCGGGAGATGCGGTAAGGCTTGCTACGAATACTGGTGGGGATCATTTGTTTGAGAGCAACACGATTCATAATAATATGGGCTTTGGAATAAACGTCGCTGCCTCCCATGCTACCAGCGGGCACGAAAATATATTTAGAAGCAACACCATTTATAATATTGGCAAAGATGGGATCACTTTAAATGGTTCCTACGCTATAGCAGAAAGTAACACGGTTTATAATTGCGGGCAAATTCTTACTTCTGGAGATGGCATTCATCTTTATGACAGTGGGAATACGGCTGAAGGTGACTATAACATCATTCGATACAATGAAGTCTATAATATCGCGTCTACTGCCGTCACGGAAGGCCACGGGATAGCCGGAGATGTATATACAGACCACAATCAAATCTATTACAATATCATTCATGGCAATCAAGGCGGCTGTGTGCACCTTTACAAATCTACCGATATAAATGCTTATAACAACACCTGTTATGGGAACGTGCAAAATGCTTCTCACAGTATCCCTGGAGAGATTTCCTTATATGATGACGCAGGCGCGCCGGCAGACAGAACGGCTAACATTAATGTAAAAAACAACGCTGTCTATGCCACCGCTGCCGGAGCCTACGCCATTTATATTCCAGCTTTAGTTACTGATAATGCCGGAATTTCCTTTAACACAAACAATTGGTATAAAGCCAGCGGGAACTGGTACTTTAATGGTGTGGGGGGAAATAACCTTGCAACGTGGAATGCCCTTTCTTATATCGGGACGGATTTGAACGCCGATCCTTTATTCATTTCTGCCTCTGATTTCCATCTCCAATCCGCCTCCACACTCATCAACGCAGGGATGGATGTAGGATTGGTAAGAGATTACCTTGGAAATCCGAAATCCGGCACCGCCTGGGATATTGGAGCCTATGAATTTCAACAAGATAAAGGAGGATTGACTCCCAGTATGGGAATGTCGCCATGATCAGATTCCGGGCGTTAGAAAGAGAAGATTTAAAGCAACTTCGGGACTGGCGCAACGCTCCTGAAATATTCTCTCGCGTGCGCGAGTACCGCTACCTCAACATGGAGAATCAAGAGGCGTGGTTTAACTCTTTGCGGGATGATCGAAAGACAATTATGTTCGGAGTTGATCATTCCTTGATCGGCAGTTTTGTTGGCGTCTGTGGCCTAACTGGGATTGACTGGATAGGCCGCAAGGCGGAGGTCTCAATCTACATCGGCAATAAGGAGGATAGACAAAAAGGATTAGGGCTTGAAATTCTCAATGCTCTATCGAAATATGCTTTTGAGGAGTGCAATCTAAATCGATTATGGGCGGAAGTTTTTGACTCAAATCAAGCAAGTCGAAGATTATTTATAAAGGCCGGATATAAAGAAGAAGGAGTGCTACTTTCCAATGCCTACAAAAACGGTCATTACCAAAATTCCCATATTTACAGGATGCTTAAAGACGAATGGCAAGAGAACGATGTTCCGTAAGTACAACTTGCGTCCCATATTGCTCATCTTATAAAAGGCGTAGAGAATGCGCCTTTTTCTATTGGGAGAAGAATGAAATATTTGATAACCGGCGGGACCGGAAGTTTCGGTCAGGCTATGACAAAGAGGCTCCTAAGCGCCCCCTCGACAGAGACGGTGAGGATTTTCAGCCGTGGCGAGTTAAGGCAAAGTCAGATGGCGGAAAGTCTGAAAGACGACCGATTGAGATTCCTTATTGGCGACGTTCGGGACCGAAGGCGCCTGATTAGGGCAGTTCAGGGAATTGATGTTATTCTCCATGCGGCTGCATTGAAACGAATCGAAGTAGGAGAATATAACCCGGAGGAAGTAATTAAAACCAATATCATAGGGAGCCAGAATGTTATTGAGTGCGCTATGGAAATGGGTGTTCAGAAATGCATCCTTATTTCGAGTGATAAATCTGTGGACCCGGCGAATACTTACGGGGCAACAAAGATGGTCGCGGAAAGGTTATTTTCACAGACTCCTTATTCCTATGGAGACCCGGAAACTGTTTTTTTAATTGTAAGATATGGAAATGTAGCAGGTTCTAACGGCTCAGTTATCCCTAAATTCAAGGAAGCAGTGTCCAGGGGAGAGGCATTGCAGATAACGCATCCATCCATGACGCGATTCATTATCATGATGGATGAGGCCCTTGACTTGGTTCAATTGGCTTTAAAAGAGGGCCTAAACGGGGAGATATTTGTTAAGAAACTCCCGGCAGTTTTGATTCTGCAATTAGCTCAATTGATCTCAAAAAATATCATCATCACCGGGATCGGGCCAGGCGAGAAAATGCATGAGTGCCTTGTGAGCAGAAACGAACTTTGCCGGACATTCGACTATGGAGATCACTTTATTATCGCTCCTTTAATGTCCAACCGAGAGCAGGGGGAATCCAAGAATTTATCTGAACCGTTTACAAGTGACTTGGCCATAAGAATGACAGAGAAAGAGATAAGAGCTATTCTGTAATTATGAAAGGAGAGAAAAATGAGTGGGAAAAGAAGTAGGGAGATTAGAAATCAAATTTCAGACCTAAATCTTGCAGGAAACAAAAAAGACCTTAGATGGTTTTATCGCATGGCTAAAAAGTGCTATACAAGGGGAAGGAGATCAAATTAATGATTCCCTATTCCCTACACTCCATCGGAGACGAGGAAATTCGGGCAGTTACTGAAGTTATGTGCTCGGGATGTCTAACCGGTGGGCCAAAAGTAACCGAATTTGAGGCCAAGTTCGCCGAATATATCGGGGCAAATTACGCGATAGCCGTAAATTCATGCGCTGGAGCGTTATATCTCGCCGTAAAGGCATTATTTCCCGCTCCAGGGGGTAAGATAGCCATCCCCGCCCTAACTTACGTTGCTACGGCAAATGCGGTGGTCCTGGCGGGGCATATTCCGGTATTCTGTGATATTGATCCCGAAACCTTCTGTATCGATCCGGCCAAGATCCCGGACGTGGATGCGGTGATCCCGGTCCACTATGGAGGGCATCCCTGTCTTACTTCAGAGACAAAAGTAATTATTAAAAAAGGAAAGATTATCGCCGCAAAAAGTATTGGAGATATTTTTGACAACTTGGCAGATTTTATTCTTTGCCGTGATGATGGAAGAGTTTCTTGGGCTTCAATTTTGGGAGTTACGAAAAGGCAATACAAAGGAGACTTGATCAGGGTGATTGCTGGCGAGGAGATTCTGACGGTCACACCGAACCATAAATTCTATACACAAGAACATGGATGGATAGAATCAAAAGATCTTTCTCCTGGATTTTATCTAAATAATTTTGATATAATAAATTATGAAAACAATTTGGAATCACAGACAACTTCAAATTTTGAAACAAATTTATCCCAAAGCCAATGCGAAATCGGAAATCGGGGCAGAACTGCCACAATTTACCTGGAAACAGATCAAGGAAAAAGCGCAAAGGCTTGGACTGAAAATGAAAAAACGGGCGTGGAGTCCACATCAATATCAACCGATGAATCCAATGAGCGAGACAGACAAAGCTTATTTGGCGGGAATTGTAGATGGGGAGGGGACTATTTCCATTTATTATCATCGGCGACTCCAGACTTTTATCCCATATTTGGGAATATTCAATACCAACAAATCTCTAATCGATCATATTATCAAAACGATTGGATTCTCGCCCCAAGTTGCCGTTCAGCAAAAATGCAAAAAGGGGGGGCTGGGGAAAAAACCTTGCTACTCCATAACATGGAAGAGTTTCCGAGTAGCAGAATTGATCAGAATAATTTTCCCATATCTCCAAGCCAAAAAAGAACAAGCCAAAATAGTAATGGAATACTGTCATCAACATCAAGAGCAACCTACAGGGACGAAATTGAATTTAATAGACTCTTTGGCTCTCAACAAGATTCGAGTATTAAATGGATCGCCATCAACTCCATTGAAAGAATTCCCTCCGATTGTTCAGTCTTCGATATAATTACAGATTCTCATAATTATTTCGCCAATAATTTTCTTGTTCATAATTGTGATCTGGATGCCATCAAAAACAGAGTAGGATGGGCAATTATCGAAGACGCTGCCCATGCCGCTGGAGCAGAATACAAGGGGAAGAAGATAGGTGCACGGAATGTTTGCTGTTTTAGTTTTCATCCTTGCAAGAACATGACCACAGCAGAGGGTGGAATGATAACCTGTAAATCTGATTCATTGGCCGAGAAGTTAAGACGAATGCGCTTGAATGGGATAGTCAAGGATGGGATTTATCAGGACATTGTTAACTTCGGATTTAAGTTCAATATGAATGAGATTTCGGCGGCGATTGGAATTGAGCAGTTGAAGAAATTGGATGGGATGAATAAAAGACGAAGGGAGATTGCCAAAAAATATTCAATTGAATTACCTCAAAAATGCAAAACCCAATGGGATGATTGGCCGATAATGGAGGATTCAAACCATCTTTTCCCGATCCTTGTTAAAAACCGTGATGAATTGGCCGCCCATCTGCAATCAAAGGGCGTCGGTTGCGCTATTCATTACAAACCCGTCCACCTTATGACTTGGTATCGGGAGAAATTCGGCTATAAGGAAGGCGATTTCCCCGTTGCGGAAGATGTAGCAAAACATATTCTAAGTATCCCGATCTATTCAACTATGACCGACGAGCAAGTTGATTATGTGATTCAGATTATCAAGGAGGCAGTTTGAGCGTTTATATCATAGCCGAAGCCGGGGCCTCCCACGGTGGGCACCTTGAAACCGCCATTGATTTGATCTATTCAGCCAAGGAAGCTGGGGCCGATTGCGTAAAATTCCAGGCATGGAAAACGGAAAAGTTTGTGGCCCCTTCTTCGTTGCAATATAAGGCATTTAAGCAATTGGAATTTAATGAGCAACATTGGGGATTCATCAAGGCACATTGCGATGAAGCAAAAATAGATTTCTTAGCATCGGCCTGGGATATTGAATCAGTTGATATGCTTGACAAGATGGGAATGAAGGCTTTCAAGATCGGTTCGGGGGATATTACCTATGAGCCGATTCTTAGGCATATTGGAAGCAAGGGGAAGCCCGTATATCTTTCAACGGGAATGGCTACAAAAGAAGAAATCAATAGAGCGGTTGATTGGTTAGGGATGGTTCCCTTAACTCTTCTCAAATGCACGGTGGATTATCCCTGCAATGAGGATGATGTCAATCTTACGGGCATGGTTTCCTGGATGAAGAATTATAGTAGATCATTCGGGCTTTCGGATCATACTAAAGGCCATCTTGCGGCCTGCATGGCAGTTTCTTTGGGGGCAAGAGTGATCGAGAAGCATTTTGCCTTGAAGGAGACGGAAGAGGCAATAGGAGCAAACCAATTCTCGGCGTTTGTACAAAAGGTGCGTCAGGCCGAAAGGATCATGGGAAGTGCAGATCTAAAAACCTTCCCCTGTGAAGAAAAATGGAAACCAATTGCCCGAAGGGGAGAAAGTGGGTTGAGAGAATGATCGGCATAATCATTCAGGCGCGTTTAGGTTCAACTCGGTTGCCGCGAAAGGTTCTTTTGCCTTTGGATGGCAAGCCGGTTATTGCCCATGTTGTAGACCGATGCCTTGAGACTGGTTTCCTGGTAGTTCTGGCCATCCCAGATGGCGAAGGGCAGGAGTTTAAGGATGTCCTGAAAGGAAGATGCTGCCCAATTTTTGAAGGCCACCCTACCGATGTTTTAGACCGATATTATGAGGCGGCTAAGGCATTCAATTTCGATCCCATTGTAAGAATCACCGGGGATTGCCCGTTGGTTGATTATACAATGATTAAGGCAATGATTAAATCCTGCATTTGTCCTGATGGAAGGATTTTCTATTATTCAAATGCGCATCCGATAAGAACAGTTCCCAAGGGAATGGACATTGAAATATTTTCATTCTTTGCTCTTGAATTGGCCCAAAAAAGAGCAAAGGGAAATCAAAGAGAGCATGTTACCAAATACTTTTATGATGAGGCTCCTGAAATATGTGCAACCTATTCTCCCCCCTTCCCCGATTCATGGATTACCTCTATTGATACCCAGGAGGATTATGAACGGGTGAAGGCAATGATCGAAGAAGGAAAATACCCATGGCTGAACTGACACAAGCAGAACTTGAAACCAAGATAGCGGCGATAGACACGCAATTAGATACCCTGGTTGCTGCTCCAGACAGGGCGATGGATTTTAGCATCGGCCCACTTTCATTTTCTCTTTCGCAGAAGGTGCGCGGATTATTGAAATTGAGGGAACATTATCAGGGGCTTCTCGATACCTTTCCGGCTGAGGGCTTTCAGCGTCTTGCGATCGACTTTTCCGAGGAAGGGGAGGATGCAAGCGAATATCTGGGAGACTCGGGGGAATAAATGGCCTTTGACTATACGCCATATCAAGCTCTTATTCTTTGGGCGGTTGGAGAATATGGCGAGAGTATCACCTTTAATCGATTGACTGTCGACTATTCAACCATTCCCCCGGCAGAAACCTGGACGCTTATCGGGACTATTAATGCGATAGTTCAGCCAAGCATGGGATTCCTTAACAGGGCAGATCCTGGATTTGCCCAAAAATCAACTCATAGAATTGTGGCAACCCATGACTCCGGGATACTTGCCGGAGATAGGATTTATAGGACGGGAGATACTAATTATTATTTGGTCAATCGGGTTGAAAACTGGTCTGTTATGTTCGAGGTTTGGGTTGAATATGTGGCGGGAGCAGTTTAATGGAATTAATTAATCTCAGAGAGGTAGTCGGCAAACTTGAAAGAAAAAGGAGAGTAAGATGCAAATATCTGAAAAAGCTAATTATCCTATCTTTAATCTGTTAAATAAGAATATATGGGGAGGATCTGGAGCAAACAAAACAATCCTTCCAGTTCTATTATGGAAAGAATGTAAGGTTTGTAAAAAATATTTTAGATATGTCCGAATGTATTATGAATCTCATTCAGGTCGCTCAATAGTTGGTGATTATTCTTATCGAATTTATTGTTGTCCTATTTGTGCTAATAATTCTATTAAAGCAAAATATTTATTGGGAATAAATTGATGGGAATAGAACTTTTTAATTTAAAAGAAGTAGTCGGCAAACTTGAAAGATTGCCACCTAAGGCAGTGCAAGTTATCGAACAGGCTTTTGATCTTGGATTGCAAACAGTAGTCAGAGAGGCGAAAGAAAATCATCCGGCTTGGCAAACTAAAGATAGTCCAAAAATAATCAATCCCGACGGAACATGGCGATATCACGACATAACTACAAATTTAACTCAATCAATCGGCCTAAGAATGAAAAGATCAGGGGATATAATCGAGGGGGATGTTGGCGTTCTAAATGAAACTGTCAAAGGTGACGCTATGGAATACGCATCTAAGATGGAAAGAGATCATCCCTTTATCGGCCCGGCAGTCGAAGCCAAAAAGGAAGAGTGGATAAGACATATTCAGGAAGTACTTAAAACGTTTTTTAGGTAGGAGGATAGAATGAAAAAACTGTTTTTGTCTTTGCTGTGCGTGTTGGCGATGGCAGGAGTGGCTTCGGCGGCTCCGTTTCTGGTTTGCGATCCGCAGGCGGGAGTCACATATTATTCCATCACGGGCGACCCTTACTGGACGGCCAGCGTTCCCGCACAGGCTGATGGGAGTTTAAGAACTGATCTGGCGACGATTCCGGGCGGAGCGCATACGATTCAGGTGCTGGCTTGCAATATTTGGGGGTGTAGTTCTGCCAGCCCTTTTTCTTTCAGCAAAACACTTCCTGCTATACCCGCAAATACTCGGGTGGCACCGTGAGAGTGATCTGCACGGATACTTGGAGTTGGAGATAAGGAGGGTTTAATATGGCACAAACATTTAAATGGGTAGCTGGCGAGGGAGCGACAACTACTCTAACCACAGAATTAAATGCTTTGGCAAGTGCAACTTTTAGTGCTGCGAGTGCTGCCATTGACAATACTACAGGTCTTTACCCGTGGATGGATTTAGAAGTAAACCTTGCCAGCTTTACGCCGGGCGCGGGCTCTCCATACATCGCCATCTACCTCAATCTTTCCTTGGATGGTACAAACTATGAGAAGGTGCCGGATGGAACCAGTGGTGATAAACCGCCGGATGCCATCTTCCCTTTGGAGGCAAGCGTGGCGCAGGCAAGCCGAGTTGTCGTCCCAAACATTCCCATTCCGCCCCTCAAATTCAAGATTGTGTTGAAAAATGTAAGTGGGGCAGCATTGGCGGCAACCGGAAATACAGCTTCATACAATCGTCACTACGCTCAGGGTGTTTAATGTTTCCTAAATACCAAAGCAGGCAGATCAAGCCACGGTTTGAGTGGCACCCAATTATGAATCCGAACCATCCATTAAGTATTGGATGTGTGGGATTGTGGTTGTTCAATGAGACTGGTGGTCTTACTGTCTATGATCTCTCTCCTTTTAAAAATAATGGAACATTGACCAATGGACCAACTTGGTCTCCAGGAAGATTAGGTCAGGCACTTTCCTTTGATGGAGTGGATGATAATGTGGGTATGGGCTCACCAGCATCACTTGACGATATTGATTTGCAGACCGGAAGTGGGATGACAATTTCAGCTTGGATTTATCCAGAAAGCTCAGGCGAAGGTAGTAATGGTACAATAGTAACTAAATCTGGTTCGGGCGGAGGGGGAACTGGTGCTTGGCGTTTTGCTCTATATCTTACTCGGCTACAATGCATAAAAGATTATGCAACGACAGATTTGGAGACAAGATCAATAAATGATTCATATATCTTAAACACTTGGCAGCATGTTGTTTTGACTTGGACTGGTAATCCTACCAGTTCTACAGAAGTCAAATTTTATGTGAATGGCAATCTCATGTCCCACATTTCCGACCAAGATGGCGTAGGCGCAAAAAATTCTGATGCTGGGGTTAATCTTCAAATAGGAAGTAGTCTTGGTGGTTATACTTTTGACGGCCTTATTGACGAAATCCGCATTTACAATCGGGCGCTATCTCAGCAGGAAATCCAATGGCTCTACCAAGCGCCTTATGATAACCTAATTATCGAGCCTACCAGGAAATTCTGGTTTATTCCAGAAGCGGCGACGGGTGGGCTTTCGATTAACGTTGCGGATTGCGTCGAAGCAAGAGCAATCCCGGTTTGAATTGATAAATAAAATATCAAGATATTAAATCAACCCGCCTTTGCGGGTTTTTTCATATGGAGGAAACAATGGCAAGAAAAAAGAATGTTCCGGGAACGAATCTGTGTTTACAAGGATTCTCCCGGGTAATGCTGAAAAAAAGCGGCAAGGTCGTGGGCGATAGCGGTTGGTGCGGCCCCAACATGATCGTCAATGGCGGGATTCAGCAGTTCATTTTGAATCTCATTGGAAAGACAACGGGTTCTCTTCAGGTAGCTGGTATGGCCCTTGGCACCAGTGGAACCACGGCTTCCGATGCGACGATCATGGCAGGCGAATATGGTGGAACGGCAAAGAGAATCGTCCCGACCGTAGCGACCACTCAAAGAGCGGCAAGCAATCAGACCGCAACTCTTCAATTCTCTGGGTCTTGGGGTTCAGCCTCTAACTCGGGCAACTCGAATATTTCCAATATCGGATTGTTCGAGCAGACAGCCGCACAGGGATCTTTATTCGCGGCCAATACCTATGCGAGCTCGCAGTGGTCTAACAATCAAGACGTTTTTGCCAGCTACCAAATTCGTATAAGTTTTTCCTGAGATCAATGAGTTTTTTATTTCTATGAAAATAGATAAAATCGCCACTCAGGCCGGTTTCCCTGAAATGTGGAAGAAGCGGGAGAAGATAGTGGGGGATTTCCATATTCTCTACTATTATCTCCCCTCTTCCCACATGGCATACTGGCGCGGGTATCCGATGAATAAGTGTATTTTTGATACCTGGAGTATGCAGGAAATCATATGCGAGAAACTCCCGGATTTCTTCATCGAGTGCGGAACGGCCTATGGTGGGTTTACATTATTTATTGCGGATCTATTTGAGATGATAGGCAAAGGAGTAGTGATAACGGTAGATATTCGTAAAGACTGTTGTGTCGCTCCTGAACATTGCAGAATCATAAAAGTCAATGGTGATTCGGTAGATCCTGGGGTTCTCAAAACCGTCAAAAAACTTGTCAGTCTTGGGAAATCGGTTATGGTCGATCTTGACTCGGATCATTCTAAAAAGCATGTTTTAAAAGAACTGGAGGCATATGGGAAGTTAGTTACTCCAGGGCAATATATGATTTGCGAGGATACCAATATTCCCGAAACGATGGAGGCATTAAGGATATTTATCAAAAAGAATCGGGATGCCTGGATAACAGATGATGAAAGAGCATTTAAACATTTGTTGACTTTTGCCCCAGAAGGATATCTTATCAAAAAATGAAATCTAAACTCCAGTTAGAAAAAAGGCGAGGTTTACTTTTGGATGTGGGTTGTGGTCAAGCGAAAGATCCTCGCTTCATCGGCATAGATAAACGTAAATTGCCGGGAGTCGATATCGTTCATGATCTTGAAAAGTTCCCCTGGCCCCTGGAAAATGAGTCCTGTCTGACGGTCGTGGGAAGTCATATTGCCGAGCATATCAATCCACAATTGACGATTGACTTTTTCAATGAGATATGGCGGGTGCTTAAATTTGATGGCCAACTTGCTTTATCGATGCCTTATGCCGGGAGTCCTGGATACTGGCAAGATCCTACACATTGCAACGGATTCTCTCAGGTAACATTCCAATATTTTGATCCGGATTATCCACTTTATGGCATTTACAAACCAAAGCCGTGGGCTATAGAGAAAGGATTTCCAGTCTACCAAATCAATGGCAACCTTGAAGTGCTTATGAGAAAGAGAGGTTTAAAATGATCTGTGTTTCATGTAGGGATAAAATCAGATGGTATCAGCGAACTGGAGTCAGCTCTTCTTGGCACAAAAGATGTTGGATATCTTGGGAGGAAGGATGTAAAACGGCACATAAATTCTCGGAAGAAATGAATCGAAGATTTAATTTGCCTTCGCCGTCTGATTTTTATTGGGCAACTCAAATTACTTCACCTCCCATTCTTGCAGAAAAGATATTTGAAAAAATTAGATCGGCGGCTTATTGATGAAAAAAGATAAAGTATATGATGCCATGACCGGGAAGATCATCAAGGCAACAATAGGTTTCACCCGCAGAATCCTTGTGGGTATTCCATTAACTGGTCTCGTAAGAGTTGAATGGATGACTGCAAGATATGGGCAAGTGATCCCCTGCAATTGGAGCCAGGTCGAGGCCATGCATATTTTTGATTCTTATTCTCCCCTTGGTTTTCAAGTTGCCGATGCCAGAAATATAATCGCAAATGCCGCCGTGAAAGAGAAATTCTCTTGGTGCTGGTTCATCGATCATGACGTAATTCTTCCTCCTACTACTATTCTTAGATGGAATGAACGGATAAGAAAGGCCGATATTCCTATATTTGGAGGATTATATTTTACGAAAAGTGTACCGGCTGAACCTTTGGTCTATCGAGGTCGAGGAAATTCCTATTTTGATGATTGGAAAATGGGGAATGATATTTGGGTTGATGGCATGGGGCTCGGAAACAACATGATTCATGTCTCAATTCTAAAGGCCATGTGGAAAGATAGTGAAGAATACATGCTGGGAGAACATAAGGTTCGCAGGATATTTGAAACTCCGGCAAAAGTAGGGTGGGACCCGGAAAATAGGGCGTGGGTAAATTCAGTTGGGACCGAAGATCTCCCATGGTATTCCCGTATAATCGAAGGGGACTATTTAAGAAAGGCAGGTTGGCCGAAAATAGCAAAGAGAAAATATCCCTTCTTGGTAGATACAAAAGTCTTTTGCTCACATATAGATTTTAATGGTATCCAATATCCTTCGCGTGGTGAAGAACAAGAGTTTGTAAGGAAAAAATAAGTGGGTTTTTTAACAGAAGAAATTATTAGTCTATATATAAAGCAAAAATACCTCTCTATTCTTGATAGTATAGGTATATCCGAGTCTATAACAGTTTTAGTAAAACAAAAATTTATTTCCGTTTTAGATAGTGCGGATGCATCCGAAGTTATCATCCCCCTCGTAAAGCAAAAAATAATTTCCGTCCTTGACAGCGCGGATGTATCAGATAATATAGCCTCTTATATACAACAGAAGTTCATATCCGTCCTGGACAACATAGACGCATCCGAATCAATAATCGCATCCATAAAACAGAAGTTTATTTCGGTTTATGACAGCACAGATTTCGCGGAAGAAATAACTCCATATATAAAACAGTTCTATATCAGCATCCTGGATTCAGCGGCAATAATTGAAAATATAAATATGTCTATTGTAGCTGCCGGGATTCCGACCATAAATATCAGTGATACGGCAGAATTTTCCGAAAGTGTCGGAATATTTTTAAAGCAGATTTTCATTTCCGCACAGGAAGATATCGCCATTCAGGAGCAGGTTAATACTCTTTTAAAACAACTCAATATATCCGTATCCGATCAATCTGATATTACCGAATCCTTAACGGCTCTTGTCAAGCAACTCAAAATATCTCTGTCCGATTCTATGGCAGCGACAGAGCAGATAACTACCCTTATAAAACAAAGATTTATCAATGTTTCCGATTCGATAGATTTCAGTGAAAATGTCCAGACATTAATCAAACAACTTCTAATT
>ERZ1292632.1303-Hain-H43-01um-R2-1303-length-24715-cov-7_pt1 | contig 24715 bp, 27 predicted proteins | sample MGYA00564407_ERZ1292632 | MGnify/ENA primary metagenome ERZ1292632 (study PRJEB36523, sample SAMEA6512637) | groundwater metagenome | collected 2019-01-08 | study: AquaDiva: Metagenomics assemblies of 32 groundwater samples | reverse complement strand
CAGAAAGATTCTCCTCACAAAGTTGTTTTATGGGACTTGGCCTCTGGAGAGGAAGGAACAGGAATCGTGCATATTGCTCCAGGGTGTGGCGCAGAAGATTTTGATTTGGGAAAAGTAAAGAACCTGCCTGCAATCTCCCCTTTAAATGAAGATGGAACGTACAAAGAAGGTTATGAAGAATTTAGCCATAAAAAATACAGCGAAGTCAACAAATTAGTTTTGAATGATTTGTATCAAAGGAGATTCACATATAAAACAACGCATTACAAACATAGATATCCTCATTGCTGGAGATGTGGAGAAGAATTGGTTTTCAGGCTTGTTGATGAATGGTATATTAAATGCAAAGAAATAAGGCAAAAATTAATTAGTGAAAATAAAAAAATAGAATGGTATCCTGAATATGGTAAAATAAGGCAAGAAGATTGGTTTAAGAATATGAGTGATTGGTTGATATCTAGAAAAAGATATTGGGGGTTGCCATTGCCAATTTGGGAGTGTTCTTGCGGGCATACTGAAGTTTTTGGAAGTTTAAAGGAACTAAAGAATTTAGCCGTGGATAAAAAAAAGGTGGATAAACTTCCAGAAATACACCGACCTTGGATTGATGAGATTAAGATTAAATGTAAAAAATGTGGGAAAGAAATTGAAAGAATTAAAGATGTTGGAGATGCGTGGCTTGATGCGGGAATTGTTCCTTTCTCAACATTAGGTTATCTCAATGACAGAAAAAATTGGGAAAAATGGTTTCCTGCAGATATGATTTCAGAAAATATGCCTGGCCAGTATAGAGGATGGTTTAATGCTTTGATGTGGGCAAGTGTTTCTTTAACAGGCAAAGCCCCTTTCAAAAAAATGTTTGGCTATGAATCTTTGAAAGATGAAAAAGGAGAGGAGATGCACAAGAGCAAAGGAAACACTATTTGGTTTAATGATGCTGCTGAAAAAATTGGGGCAGATACAATGAGGTTTTTATATTGCCTCCAAGATCCTTCACAAGAGTTAAAGTTTGGATTTAATTCTGTAAAAGAACCACAGAACAGCATAAATATTTTGCATAATCTCTCAATGCTGGTGGAAAATTACGGGAAGGCAAAAATAACAAAAATAGAAGATAAATGGATTTTAAGCAAGTTGAATTCTTTGATAAAAACCTTTACAGAAGAATTGGAAAATCTTCACCCACATACAGCTACAAGATCTTTGCAGAATTTTTGGCTTAATGATTTGAGCAGAGGATATGTTCATTTAGTGAGAGATCGCTTGGCTTCAAACGACTTAGAGGCAAAATTTGTTCTTAAGGAAGTTTATATCAATCTTATAAAAATTTGCGCGCCAATAATTCCTTTTGTCACGGAAGACTCTTGGCAAAACATGCTAAAGAAAAAAATTGTAAAAGAAGATTCTGTACATTTGTGTTCTTGGCCTAAAGAAAATAAAAAATTAATCGATAAAAAACTTGAAGAAAGATTTGAGATTATATTAAAAATTATAGTGTCTGGCCTGGCAACAAGAGATAAAATTCAGATTGGATTGAAATGGCCTCTTGCGAGAGCAGAAATTAAAATAAATAATTTCAAGACAAAAAAAGACGAAGAAGAAATAATAAAATCACAATTGAATGTAAAAAAATTAGAATTTATTATGATCAAGGATGAGTCAAACGAAATTGAAATTGAATTCGACACAAAAATAACTCCAGAACTAGAGGCAGAAGGCTACGCAAGAGAAATCTCAAGGCAGATACAGGCATTCAGGAAACAACTTGGCCTTCAAAAAAAAGATGAAGTTAAAACACATATAATTTGCAGTGAAAATTTTGTGAAAATCTTGGGTAAAAACAAAGATTATATTTCAGAAAGAACGAATTCCAAAAAATTAGAAATTGTCACAACTACCAAGGAAACATTTAAAAACAAAACCAACTTCGAAGTAAAAGAAGAAAAGGGTGAAATCGCAATTATAACTACCAACTAGTAGATGGGAAAATTTACCCTTTTTGAGTATAAAAATATTTAAAAACGAAGAGAGGCTAAAGAAAACATGATTGTTAAAGACGAATTTTTAAGCAGGCTGAGAAAAATTTTTGATTTAAACCTTTACGAGGTAAAGGTTTGGGCTGCTTTGCTTTCTAGAGGAACTTCGACTGCGGGAGAGCTGAGCAACATTTCAGATGTGCCAAGATCAAGAACTTATGACATTCTTGAAAGTTTGGAGAAAAAAGGATTTATAGTTATGAAATTAGGAAAGCCTATAAAATTTGTTGCTTTGAAGCCGGAAGAAGTTGTCGAAAGAGTCAAAAAAAATCTTGTTAAACATGCGCAGGAGAGAACAAAAAGGCTCGAAATTCTTAAAGATGATGATGTGATGGTGGAGCTTAATGGACTATTCACAAAAGGTGTCAAGTTTGTTGAGCCATCAGACCTTTCTGGCAGCATAAGGGGACGGCAGAACCTTTACAATCATCTTGACATGATGCTTAGAGATGCTGAAAAGTCAGTTACTATTGTGACAACAGCTGAGGGAATAAACAGAAAATTTGAGGCTTTAATGCCCAGCCTTGAGAAAATAAGAAAAAGAGGAGTTAAAATAAGAATTGCCGCTCCAATTAATTCCAACAATGCAAAAATTGCCCACGAATTGAAAAAAGTTGCTGAAGTCAAGGATATAGGGAACTTAAAGTCGAGATTTACTGTCATTGATGGAAAACAGCTTATGTTCATGCTTCTTGATGATGAGAAATTTCATCCTAATTATGACATTGGCGTATGGATAAACACAGAATTCTTTGCTCAGGCTCTTGAACAAATGTTTGATCTTGCATGGAAAGAAATGAAACAGGTGAAATAAAATGGGTGAAGAAGATACAGGTTAAAATGAAAATAAATTTTAATGAAAATCTAGACAGAAGAGATCTTTACGCGGATGCCGAAGGTTTTGGAGGACATGTGTTTGATAGTAGATATCTTGAACCTTATGATGGAGGGGGTGGTTCTGGATATGTTAGAGAATATGTGAGATTTATTCCAAGACCAGATACAATAGGAAACAAAATTGGAGATTATGTTGCGAAAGTAATTGATGCTCCTATTGGCTATTTTAAAGGATTGCTGAGAAAATTAGAAGGAAAACATATTGGTGGCGCAGGAGATAGTTGTTAAAAATAAATAATTCTAAAAAATGGCTTTAAAAAAATTAGTAAAAAAAGTTTTGTATGTTTTTGGCATTTTTGTTTTCTACAGCTCTGAAGTTATAAGAATGAAGATGAATTTTTGAAAAATTGTTATTGATAAAGATATATTAAATTATTTTGTGGGATTTTATACTTCAGTTTAATATTAACAAGGGGCTGTTTTATTATTAATTCCATTAAATATGCGAGCGGTAGCGAGCCAAAATATCTTGCTAAGAAATATTTATAAATCCAAAAGCCCTTAACAAAACATGGGAGAAGACGGCGGTTAATTATAATTTAAAATAAAAGGAGGTAAAATGAAATTTAAGAGTTGGGTGTTTGGTTTGTTGATTGGCTTAATGGGAATTATTATTTGGATTCATGAGCCAATAAGAGAGATGTCCATTGGAGGATAATTTTAATTAAAAGTATAAAAAATGGCGAAAAAGAGTGTGATAAATAAAGTTTATTCTAACAAAAGAATTAAAAATTTTAATCTGTTGGATCTTAAGCTTCTGAAATGGAGTTATATTACTTTCACGCTTTTTCTTATAACTGTGTGGCCTTGGCTTAGAAATCTTGTGCTAAGTGTTCACTGGGCAATCTGGCTTGTCATTGCAATTCTGCTTATGATAAAGCCTTTAATAAAATATTTTAAATAGTTTTATAAATATAGTTATTTAGAGAGTTTTATGGAAGAAAAAGAAAGCAATCTTGTTGCAATATTTGACATAGAGTTTCCTTTAAATTGTCTAGTTGATGAAAGTAGTTTAAATAACACAATGGCAGAAGAGCTGTATTATTCAATGAGTGAATTTCCTGAGATGCCATGTTATGAAACTAATATTTCTTTAGACATTTTGAACAATAATTTTTATAAATAGAGATAAATTGGTTTGACAATGAAAAGAAAAGGATTAGTAAACTTTTTATTAAGCTCTTTGGCAGCAGGAATGTTTTTAGCAGGCTGTTCAAAAGACATTCCGCCTCATTTTAGAACTAATGAATATCCTTCAGTAAAATGTGAGTTAAGGCAAGAAGTTAGATATCAAGCAGGCAACACAAACGTATATTTTAGATATGAAGGAATAAACTCTGACGGAAAAACATTTAACTTAGATCTCGCATCTGGTGTTGAAAAATTCCCAATTGATCTGGACACAATAAGAAAAAGCTGGCCTTTGTATGAAGGTGGAAATTTAAAAGAAAATAAAAACGGGAACCTTGTGTGGCAGGAAAATTTGTTTGCTGTTGAAAAAGTTGATTCAAGCCAGATAACATTAAGGTATGTTGGGCATGATATTGATTAAAGCATAAAATGAAAATCAATAAATAACATGAAACTTACAAATTTGGTTTTGGCCTCTTTGATTGCATTAGGAGCTAGTTGCGCCCATACAAAAAATTTCAGGCTTAAAGAGCCTGAAACAATAAAATTAGACAATCGTTCGGCGCAGTTAAGCGTGGGAGAATACAGAAACTTTGGAGGTTCTACCTTTCTACTTTGTTATGAGGGGTTAGATTCAACAGAACAATTTTTTCGTTTTTGTAATGAAAGCTACCCCATTAATACTAAAGACACAATAAGAGTAGAAAGTATTGACAGAGAAGACTACTTTAACACTAAAACAAACTTATACATTCGTAACCGAATAGATCCAAAAGAGGCGCTATTTCTCGTTGACGAAGCGACAGAAGATTTTTTAAGAATTAAATATATCGGTTACAATCCTCTGCAAAATACTGTTAGAAAAATACATATAGATTAATCACATTTCTTCAATCGCTTTTATCCCTAAAAGCCCTAAAGAAGTTTTCAAAACATGCCTGAATGCCTCTATTATTGCCAACCTGAATTCCTCTTCTGGCGCACCTATCACCGGGCAACTATGATAAAATTCATTGAAAATCTGGGCCAGCTGATATGAATAATTTGCAATCAACGAAGGATTTAAAGTGTTATACGAATTTAAAGCGATGTCTGGAAACTGCGATAGTTTTTTTATTAAATTGAATTCAGACTCATCAAGCTCTTTCAAGATTAGCGAAGGTCTTTTTTTGGATTTATAAAAGATGCTTCCCGCTCTTGCGTAGCTGTAAAGAAGATAAGGGCCTGTGTCTCCTTCAAACTGGAGAGCTTCATCCATATCAAAATTAATTGACTTGTTAGGGCTTGACCTGAGTATCTTGTATTTCACAGCGCTTATGCCCACAGCTTTTGGGTCGCCCTCTGTTTTTCTTTTCTTTACTTCCCTTTCAGCCTTTTTTATCACATCATTAAGAAAATCCTCGAGAAGAACAACATCTCCTTTTCTTGTGGCCATTTTTTTTGACTTTCCTTCGGAGCTCAAAAGAACAAATGAATAATGAACAACCTCTGGAGATGGAGATTTAAGAAGCTTCAATGCCTCCTGCTGCTGCAGAAAATAAAGTTTTTGATCTTCACCCAGAACAATTATATTTTTCTCAGCTTTTTTTAATTTGTCTATTGTATAAGCCAAATCTCTTAATGGATAAAGCCCTGTATCATCTGATCTTGTTAAAACCAAAACAGGAGACTTCATCATTTTCTGGACATGACTTCCGTGCTGGTCGAGGTAAGTCCTGCCTTCTTTATCTTTATGGACTTTTTTAGTGGCTTTAAGCTGCTCCAATATTTCTCTTGATTTTTTAAGATAATTTGACTCGTAGTCGAAAAAGTGATAATTAATTCCAAGCCTTGCTAGGATTTCTTTTTGACCTTTAACGCAGGTATCTGTGATTTTCTTGAATTTAGAGCGCGCTTCTTTGTCCTCTCCTTCAAACCTCCTAAGCCAAAAAAAAACCTGGTTCTCAACATCTTTTGAGTTTTCAACTTTCTTGGAAATTTCCATGTAAGCTTTAAGCATCTTGTCAAAAGTTAGCTTTTCAGCTCCTGCGACAACAAGCATCGCAATCTGCTTTGAGACATCATTCACATAATAATGAACTTCCGGCTTGAAATTCATGAAATCAAGAATCTTGACAATGCTGTCTCCTATTATTGCATTTCTGACTCTTCCGACATGAGGCGAAGCATTTGGATTTATTGAGGTGTGCTCTACCAATGCCTTCTTTCCTTTTCCAATATTCTGGGAGCCGTATTTCTCCTTTTTTGAAAGTATTTCCTTAAGTATTTCCAATGACAAGACTTTTCTATCGGCAAAAAAATTCACATAAGAACCGGATGTCTGGATGTCATCAAATCCCTTGACTTCCATCTCTCCAATTTTTTCCCTTATTTTTAATGCAATTTCTTCAGGGCTTGTCTTCATTTTTTCAGCAAGGAAAAAACATGGAAACGCGTAATCCCCTAAATCAACAGAAGGAGGCATTTCTATTTTGCCCGCTATATCCTCTTCTTTCACATCAACGTCAAGCTCTTTCAGAACTTTCTTGAGAATTTTCACGACCTCTGCTTTCATAGTCCAATTAAGAATAAAGGAATTATAAAGGTTTTGCAATGGAACGTCTTTTAGAAAATGCGAGGTACAGGATTCGAACCTGCGCAGGCACTAAGCCACAGGATCTTAAGTCCTGTCCGTTTGACCACTCCGGCAACCTCGCGTTAAAATAATTAAGAAATAAGCCTTAAAAGTCTTTTCTAGTCCAGAACAACAAAGTTTTTAACTGCACATTACTGAGAATTATAATGGCAGACGAAAGATTAAAAATGGCTATTATTGCAGGAGCCTCAAAGGCCTTGAAATATAAAGAGGCAAAACCTTCCGCAACAGAAAGCGAAATAATAAACCACATAACAAGAAATATGAGGGAAATTCTCGGTAAAGTTGATGATGAAGATTAAATTGGCAGCAAAAGAACTTATTCCAACAGCAAATTTAGCAGAAGACGATGATAGTTTTTATATTGATAATCAGTACAATAACACTTACTTCTGCATATCTAAAAAAGATGGATTTGCAAGCATAAAATATCCCATTGACAGTTCAATAGACAAACACAATATGAGAGAGATGTATATTGAAAAGAAAGAAAGCAGCCTAGAATTATTTGTTCGTTTTGTGGACAAATATAAAAATGAGCGATTATGGCATATTGGAGACATGGATGAAAAAGACGAGGAAAAAGCGCAAAAGTGGATAAGAGAAGTTAATTTATTTTATAAAGAAATAGCCGCAAAAAGAGAGAATTAAACTTTCCATCCGAACTTCTCCAAATTAGTTCCTTGTAGTCTTAATAGGAAAAATATATAAAGCCTTATGCCCATAGGTACTTATGGGAGAAATAAAAATCAAGATTCCCGATGAAGTTGAGAAGAAGTTCAGGGAGATTGCAATGAAAAGCTTTGGATACGGCAAGGGCTCTATAAGTCAGGCTGCCCATAAAGCAATTGCAGACTGGATAAGAGATCACGTGGAATTTGAAATAAAGGAAGATCCTATAGAATCCATGTCAGGATTGATGAAAAGTATAAAAAAATCTTCATTAAAATTACAGCATGAAGCTTGGAAAAATGTTAGTTGATGCAAATATTTTTTTAGAGATATTGCTTGGGCAAAAAAAGTCAGAAGCCTGCAAAGATATCTTAAGGAAAATTGAGGCAGGGGAAATAAGGGCGTTTGTATCAAGCTTTACAATAGACACAGTTATTTTATCTATGACTAGAAATAAAGTCTCCCTTCAAAAAGTGAAAATTTTCTTGGAAAGTTTAAGAAACATTAAAGGACTTAGATGGTACAACATTAATTTCCAAGATAGGTTAATTGCATTAGAGCATATGAAGAAGTATAACTTAGACTACGAGGATGCAATAACTTTGCAATCAGCTATATCAAGCAGCTGCAAAGAGATCCTAAGCCTTGACAAACATTTTGATAAAATTAAAGAAGTAAAAAGAATAAGCCCTTAATTTAAAAATTATACAAACATTTCTTCATATCAACTCTTCCATTAATAATTTCAACGCCTTCTTTTTTCAGCATTGCAATCTTGTTTTTTGTTCCTGATGCAAAACCACCGATTCTTCCGTCTGAATTTATAACCCTATGACAGGCAACTAAAAACAACCTAGGTTTTTTTTGATTTTCCCCAGTTTGTAATTTATTGCGATTCTCAATTGTCTCTGATGGAATCGGATAACCATAAGGATTTTTGTTCATGGCTGTTCCGACAGCACGATAAGCTTTGGAGTTTAGGGCTTTTGCAATTCCTTTATAAGTAGAAACTTTGCCTTTGGGAATTTTTGAAACTAGATGATAGACTTTTTGTGTGAAATTCATTATTTTTTTAATTTAAACAAGTATAAAAATTGTTTGGGTGTTTGTTTTTATTAGGGGTAATAAAAATTTAAATACATAATGCATTTTAAATTGAAATGGGAATCCTGGATTTAAAAAGAATTGAAGTCGTTGAACTTTTCTCTATAAATGAAATGCAGAAAGTAACAGAGCACGACAGCCCTTGTATTGGAGCTATGACAGACATAGCCGAGAGAATTTCTTTATATGAATTCTTTCATTCACACCGGCAAGCTCATGATTATGTAGAAAATTTACGTGCAAATTACAAATCCAAAAATAAGTCTCTGAGGTTAAATGAAAATGGTCTTGTTGGAGAAGTCAATCATAATTATTCACATTATTTTGAAATTAAGCATATCATCCAAAATCAACTAGTTCACTGCTCAGACTTGCATGACGAAATAGAGGGTTTATTAAAAAATCCAAAAAGGAGAGTCACTCTGGATATCACAAAAAGCGTAAAAAGTGCTCTAGGAGTTTACAGGGAAGAACCCCCATACAAATTCACGCTATTCTAGAAATTAATTGTTCTTTTTCTAGAAAAATAAATTTATTCGTCCTCGGTTAAAATTCCCTATTTTCTCGCTCAACAATTCAAAATAAAAACAATATATTTATACTGATATTAATTAATTGAATCATGAATAAAACATCTTACAAATTCATTCTGGTTTTTTTGGTTCTTCTTATATTTGGACTAAACTACCCTTTTCTTGACAAAGCGCTGAAAAACTGGCTCTCTGATTATGAAATGGGAATTGCGGAGAGAGTGATTGATGGCGACACAATTGTTGTCAATGACAGCAGTGTAAGGCTTCTTGGAATTAACACTCCTGAAAAAGGCGAGCTTTTTTACAGTGAAGCAAAATCGTTTCTTGAAAATCTGACTCTGAATAAACTGATTAGAATGGAAAAAGGAAAAGAAGACCTTGACCTTTACGGCAGAAAACTCAGATATATTTTTGAAGAAGGAGAAAATGTCAATTTAAAACTGGTTGAAGGGGGTTTTGCTAATTTTTATTTCCCATCCGGCAGAGACAGATATTACAGCAGATTTAAAGAAGCATGGGAAAAATGCATGTCTGAAGACAAAAACCTATGCAAAAAATCTGAAGATAAATGTTCAGAATGCATTTTCTTGAGGAAACTAGATGTAAACAATCAAAGAGTTATTTTCGGAAACAAATGCAGTTTTTCTTGTGAACTCAAAGGCTGGAGTGTCAAGGATGAAGGAAGAAAAAAACTTGTTTTTCCAAATATTGAAATAGATAAAGATCTTGAATTGATTGTTGGAAACGGGAGCAATACTGAAAGCAGAATCTTCTGGGAGGAGGAGGATTATGTCTGGACAAAGACAGGAGACAGCTTGTTTTTGAGAGATGCCGAAGGAAATTTAGTTTTGTGGTGGAGTTATTAGTTGCCACGTGGAAATATTTATAAACACTTGTCAACAATAGTTTACATGATTAAAAGTGATATTAGATGGAATATCCTCAAAGAATTTTTTGAATATCCTGACAAAGGGTTTTATGTAAGAGAATTAGCAAGAAGAATAAAAGTTAACCATACTAGTGTAAGCCAACACCTAAAAATATTAGTTAAAGAGGGGTTGTTGAAAATAGAAAAAGAAGAGATATACCCTAAGTATAAGGTTGCTGCCTCTCAAAAATTTTTTTATATCAAACAATTCTATAATCTGGAAAAAATACGAGAATCCTTTATAATAGAAGTCCTTCAGCACCAATATGACTTTCCAACAATTGTTATTTTTGGAAGCTATGCACAGGGAATAGACAATAAAAACAGCGATATTGACCTTTTTGTTTTAACCAACATAAAGGAAAAATTCAAGGGAAAAATTGAAGAATATGAGAAGAAACTTAATAGAGAAATAAGCCTTCATTTTTTTACAAAAAAGGAGTTTGAAGAGGCAAAAAAGAAAAATAAGGAGTTGATAAATAACATTGCCAATGGCATAGTGGTTGGAGGTCAGCTAGAAATTCTATGAATTTTGAAAAAAGCCTGAGTGAAGGCTATGTTAGGAAGATAAACCCTGACAAATTGAGAGCAATAAGCCTAGCCAAATCAGCAGAAGAAAGCATAGAAACAGGAAAAATTATTCCCCTAAAAGAATCAAGCTATAAAAGTATTTTAAGAGAGCTTTATGAAGGACTACGGCAGTATTGCGAAGCAATTGGATTTGACAAAGGCTATAAATTTGAAAGCCACAAGGCAATTGTTTTCTTCTTGAGAGATATTTTAAAGGAAAATAAAATTTCAGATAAATTTAACAGATATATGGAGCTTAGGCATGCTATAAATTATTATGGCAAAGACATCAAAAAAGAAACTGTTATTGAAGCTCTGAATGAGGTTCCAAAAATTATTGAGGATTTAAAAAAGCATTTTGACTATCAAAATTAATTTGCGCAATATTTTAAGTTAGAAACTAAATTAGCTTTTCTCAACTTGTTTTTCTTTTCTTTCTTTTGTTTTTTCAATCCTTTAATCTCTTTATCATAGTAATCAGCCAATTCTGAACGACCTTTTTCTTTTGCATGCAGCCTCTTTTCTTCATGCTTTTTTATTTCCTCTTCAATTGATTTAATGCCTTTTTCAAGCCTTTTCTTTCTATTCATTTTTTATATTTTTAGCCTCTTTTTCCAAAAAATCAAGCAATTTTTCGGCAGTTTCAACTTTTACTTTTATCTTTATTTTTCTGTTATTTTTAACAGACATATAAACATCATAAGTTTTTCCCATTTCCTTTCCATTGATTTCCCTGCTTATCCAATTAAAAAATTTCTTTTTAGAGTATTCTTTTTTTTCAATCAAATTTTTTGCTAAAAATACTCCCCTTAATCTAAGAAGCATTGAATAAATAACTTCTGCAGAATCTATATAATCCAGACCTTGCTCCTTATCTAAATTTATAAGACCCCTGTTTATTTTTATTATTCCTTCACACTCCACTGCAAAATTCTTAAACGAGCTTTTTTTAACCTTTATATCTTTTAGCTCTTCAAGAAGAGAGCTATTTAATATAACTTTAGCCTCATTCAACCTTGGGAGGATCAAGATAGGGTTTTCATTTGCAGTTTTTCTGGCTGACTCAAGAGTTATTATAGAAAGGTTATATCTTCCAGACACAATTTCCTTCTTAGTTTTTTTAGAAACTGCTATGATGTCTATATCTGATTCTTTCTCCTGCTCACCTCTTGCATAACTGCCAATCAGGTATATTCCCAGGATGTCCTCCAAGTATGGATAAAGAATGCTTAAAGCCTCCTTTTTAATCTCTAAAGTCCTGTCTACAAGAACAATCTTAACTTGATTACCCATCCATTCTCTCGGAAGTAAAACACCCGCGCTGTTTCCCCATTTTGATACATTTCTCAATAATTCCATGTTTAAACAATGTTTAAACTATATTTAAACCTTTTTATTTGGTAATTGGCATTTTAAAATTAAGATTAAATAATAATTGGTTTATGCCTCAGCAGTTTAAATTTAATAACTTTTATCAATGCAAAGTAGCAACACGAATTTTTCTCAGCTCTTAAATCACGAAAATCTTTAAATAGGGGCGATGTTATAAAAAACAATGCGGTTGATGAAGAATAAAAAAGCAGTGGTAAAGGCGTCAATCACAGTTTTCTCTCTTCTTGCAGTTTCTGCAGTTATTCTTTTTGCGGCTGGGGTGTTTGCAGGAACGCACATTAGCACAATTAAGATAACTTCTTGTACAACTATTGGAAATCTTGGTGAATGTATTATTGCGGGAGGAATAATTGATCATGATTTTGATGTTGAGGTATGCAATGATGTAGGAAGCCCAGACGGCATTCGAGAATTTAGAATATATTATGAGTGGGAGGATTTTACTGATTTTACTGATGTTGACTGTTTGGCTAAAACTGGATGGGATAAAGCAGTACTAACCACAATTTGGGGTAAAGCTTGTATTTATTCTTCTGAGGCAGAAAGTAATAATATAGAACCAGGGGAGTGTACAGATTTTGGATTTGATGCAGATACTCCTGAAGAAGGATCTTGTAGAACATTGAGGTTTGAAACAACTGATGAAGACACTCCGATAGGGGATGTTAACAGGATAGATGCCCAAGTTTGTGTTGATGCAGATGACCCCTTAACAACAAAAAGTTTTATTGGTCCGTATAAAATAGAAAATGGAGTTGAATGGATTGATGGAGTTACAGAAATTGAATTAATAGCCATAGACCCTGAACCTCATCCTGCAGGAGTTGATAAGACATGGTATATGAATGTAATTGATCTTACAGAAGATTCTTGTTGGAATCAAGAAGAATTTTGTAATCCTATCACTGAATGGCCGGGCCAATATTTAGAAGGTTATTCTCCTTATGATGAAGTAAAGTGTATTAACTCTGGTCAAGAATTGTGTAGTGAAAACTATGAACCAAACACTAATGATTGGTATGATTGTGTGGAAGGTTATGCTTATAATAAATGTAATATTGATCCTTTATGGAAATTATACAGAGGAACACCAATAAGTAAAGATGAAGAATCTTGTCATATGTTACAATTCTTTAGCATTGATAAAGTTGGAAAAGTTGAAAATTACAAAACAAACTGCTTCTTCGTTGACAAAACTCCTCCAATAATTACAAAAGAAGTAGGCGAGCCAAATCTTCCATGTGGTGATGGAGAAGAATGCGATTATTTCATTTCAAGCGAAACAGACATAACATTAACATGTGAAGACCAAGAACCACACCCTTCAAATGATGTGACAATTTACTGGAGATATAAAGTTGATGAGGATGGAGATGGATTCGGTGATGAATCTTTTGGGCAGATATTTTCAGAAAATGCCGGAGAAGCTGTATTTAATTTCCCTGAGCCATCAATGCATCAGCTTGAGTATTGGTGTGTTGATGCTGTTGAAAAAGAATCAGAGCATTTCTTTGAAATAGACAAAGTAGATAATGAGCCTCCTGAAATAACTAAAAAAATGATAGGATTGGACAATTTTGGAGATTGTCCTCCCCAAGATGAAGATGATGTATGTTATGTGGCAGATAATGGAAGAAATGGTGTTTCAATAACAGTTCATGATCCAGAACCACACCCGGTCAATGAGGTTTCATGCAGATATGAATTATGGTGGAATGGACAAAACATAGCAGATGTTCCTAACACATTTGGCGGTGAGGGAAAAGAAATAATCTTCCATGAAGACTCAACGCACACATTAAAAATATGGTGTGAAGATGCTTTAGGGAATGAAATTTATGACGAAGAGGAATTTTTAGTGGACTCAACTCCTCCTGAAACAACAAAGAGATATGTTGGAACCCAATATCCCAATCCGATAATCGAGGGACAAACACCATATCCTCACTGGATTAATTCTACAACATTAGTTGAGTTGAGCGCGACAGATGAAAAAGTTGGTGTTGGTAAAACGTATTGGAGAAACACTGTTGTTGATAATATATACTGCCAGACTGAAGCTAGTGGCTGCACAACTGCAACAGGCTCTGGAGATTTTAAAGAATATATCGAGCCATTTAACAAGCCAGAAGAATCCTGCCATTTAATAGAATATTATTCTGTTGATAAACTTGGAAATGCAGAAACACCAAAAAAACAGTGTGTTTATGTTGACAATAAAGCTCCAATTGCAAGCAAATATATTGGAAATCCTAAAATTGAATGTGATGAAGGACAAAGCTGTGATTATTATGTAAGCCAAGAAACTCCTATAAGCCTTATTTGCCAAGATCAACAACCTCATCCTGTTGATCACAACTTTGTATGGTATAGATATAAAGTTAGTGACGATTGTGAAAATTTAGAAAGTGCAGAATGGACTGAATGGGTAGATCCCCTTGTAGGCAAAGAAATTCATTTTGAAGAAGATTCATGCCATCAACTTGAATGGTATTGCGTTGATGCTTTGGGAAATAAAGGAGAAGTTCAAAGTGAAATTGACATTGTTGACTCTAAGGCTCCTGAAATTGAAAAAGAAATCATAGGACCTTATGTGATGTGTGATGGAAGTGAAGATGGGGAAGATGGAAATGGAGGAGAACCAGCATCAAGTGTTCCTTCACCTGGAACTAATTTAAGGCAAATTAATGGAACATATTCACAGCCATGTTCAATAAATACAGGAATTGCATTTGATGGCACAAATCTTATAATGAGTTGTTGGGATCATAATAATCTTGATTTTTTAAATCCTGTCGATGGATCACTAGACCACACACTAGATATACCTGGTTATTCTGGCTTGCACGCAAATGCATGGGATGGCTCAAGAAATAAATTATGGCAATGTGCAGAGCATAACAAAGTATTATTAGTTGATACTTCTGATGGAAGCAGTGTTTTATACACCCATGATGGTATCCAATGCACTGATGGTTTGGCCTATGACGGCTCAGATGACACATTATGGATAAGCCCTGATGTTTCAGGCACAATATATCATTATAAAATTAACGGAGACAGCACTTTAACACAAATTGGATCATTTTCACTAAGTGGTAAAATTGGAAACTGTGGAAATTCTGGAATAGCTGTTGGAGGAGAAAAACTTTATTTAGCCAACAATGGTTGTAGTGAAATTTATGAAGTTACAAAGGATTTGAGCAGTTCTACTTTATTCGCATCATTCCCAGAAAGATTGGAAGATATGGAATGTGATGATATTACTTTTGCAAGCCAGGGTGTTGGAGCAATATGGAGTCAAGACGCATATGACAGAAAAATTAATGCTTATGCAATTCCTCAAGGACAATGCGGATTTGGAGGATTACCACCAGAACCACAGAAAGACTGCTTTATAATTGACGGAGTCACAGAAATTCATGTTGATGCCTTTGATCCAGAGCCACATCCTGTTGATGATGTAATGTGTGAATGGGGATATACATGGAATGAACAATTTTATGGATGGTTTGAAGAAGAGCTTCCATTTGTAATTTCTGGTTGGGAAGAGTCAAAACATGATTTGGAGATTCATTGCTGGGATGCTCTTGGAAATGAAATTAGAGATATTGAAACCTTCTTTGTTGATAAAACGCCTCCTGTAATTGAAAAGACGTATGAAGGTCCTTACTTCAGTGTAGAAGGAGTTGAATGGATTAACTCTGATACTCAAATACTTATGAGTGCTTATGATCCAGAACCTCATCCTTCTGGACTTGATAGTTTAGAGTATAGGATAACATTAGTTGGTGATGAAGCATGTAGAAATAGAGAATTATGTCAGGAGACGCAAGGAATAGGAGATTGGACAGAATATAATGATGAAAGCAATGTTAATATAAATGAAGAATCATGCCACTTGATTGAGATTACTGCCACTGACAACGTTGAAAAAACATCAACACACAAGCAATGTGTTTTTGTAGATAATTCTGCTCCTGAGCCAAACAAAACGGTTGGAGAGATAAAAACAACATGGGATGGAAAAGACAGTGTATTTTACCCTAATGAAACACAATACTGCTGGAGCAATGACGAAAATGAGATAGAATGCTGGAGAGTTACACTAGACACTCCAATAACATTAGACTGCCAAGACCCTGAACCACATCCTGTTGACCATGAGCAAACATGCTTTATGATTGGATTAGACGGAGAAGATGCAACAGAGCAATACTGTGAAAACCTCGAAGGAAGCATGAATGAAAACGGGTATTGCTGTGGATTTGAAGCGCCTTATGAATTCAATTTTGCGGAAGAAAGCGAGCACAACTTGAAATTCTACTGCGAGGATGCTTTAGGAAATGCTGGAGAAATAGATGAAGAAAAATTCAAAGTATTCGGAAAAATGTGGGAGATACCTTTATACAAAAAATGGAACTTAATCTCTGTTCCATTTGACCCTTTAAACACATCTGTTGAAAAGGTCTTCCAGGAAATTGATGAGAATATTAATGCAGTGTGGACATATAATGGAGAAGAAGGAAAATGGTATGTTTACAGGCCTGGCGTTGATGATGGAGATGAAACAAATAATTTAAAGAATATAGAAACAGGAGTAGGATATTGGGTTATGTCTTTGGAAGATGATTCATTAGTTGTAGGCGGAAGCCTGTTAAGCCCTGGCCCTGTTGTTCCTCCAAGCAATAATCTTGCAGATGGGTGGAATTTAATAGGACATTATGGAACAGACTCAAAACAAGTGTACTGCTCTTTATATTCGCTGATAGACACAAGCATAGGATATCCAAGGTGGAGCTCTTTATATGGATATGACTCTTTAGGCGATGAATTTGAAGGATTAAACCCTTGGGATGATACAGAACCTGGAAAAGGATATTGGATTGAGATGGATGTAGAAGATTTATACACGCCTTCTACATTGTGTTGGGGATTTCCATAAATGTATTGTGTAAAACAATTAAGTTCTTAAACTCGTGAAAATAGGATTTAAAATGAGAACAAAGGCAGTAATAATTTGTTTTGCATTGCTTTTCATCAGCTTTGTTTCTGCTATCCCAAAAGTTCCTCACCAATTTTATGGAAGTGTCAATGTGAATGGAGTTCCTGCGCCTGACAACAATATAATTACAGCTTCTATTGAAGGCAATGAATATCTTACCATAACAAAAAACGGAAAATATGGGAGCAACCCAAACAGCTTTTTCATTGAAGACCCTAATGGAGACAGGGAAGGAAAAACAATTGAATTTTTTATGGATGGATTAAAAGTCGGAAGCTCAACTTTTACAAATAACGGGTATACAAAATTGGATTTCTCTGCAACAACAACATGTGGAGACACTTTCTGCATTGGAAGCGAGACATGCGGCACGTGCGCAACTGACTGCGGAATATGCACATCTCCACCTATAATAACAATAAGCTCTCCTGAAAACAAGCTCTATGACACACTAAAAATAAATCTTGATGTTTCTGCTGACCAGCAAATAATTGTCTGGCTTTATTCATTAAACGCCCAGATACCTACAACATTCACTCCAAATATAATAATGACTGCAGAAGAAGGGTTGAATAATCTAACGGTAATAGGAATAAGCAACACATTCCAGTCAGGGCAAAACAGTGTTTCTTTCAATGTTGATTTGCCTGATGATTTCTGCGGAAATGCTGTATGCGGGCCTGAAGAATCCTGCTCGACGTGCTCTGCTGACTGTGGAGCATGCTCATCAAGCTCTTCATCAGGAGGGGGAGGCTCAAGCTCCAGCAGCGGCGGAGGAAGTTCATCATCTTCAAGTTCTGGCGGGGGCGTTGTGCTGTCAAATCCTCCAAGCAATAATCAGCCAGAAGTTGAAACACTAAGCACACAAACTGGTGAGGAAAACACAAACACCGACGAAGAAATTACTCAAGGAACTAAAAAATCAGGAATCACTGGAGCTGTCACAGGATTAATAAACGGAATAAAAGACAAAACTATTTTAATCATAGGGATAATTTTTGTATTGGGAATTGTGATTCTTATTGTTTACAGAAGGAAGAAATAATTTTAGAAAAGTTATGGAAAATAAAATAATAATTTTAATATTTTTTTTAATTGTGATTTTCTTACTAATCTTTGGATTTTATTCTAAAGGCAGTTATTCTGGACCCCCTATAGAAAGAATTAGTATTGAAAATTGTCGTAATAGTTCTGACTTGAGTAATGGTGTATATGGAGGATTTACAATAATAAAGGGTGATTGTATGTCCAGCCCTGGGAAAAGTGGAACCTGTGCATTTGAGAGTTATGTTTCGGGGAAGATTTTTTTCTTTAACGTTGAAAATAATCAGACTTATACAACTGAATCTAATGAAAGGGGCTGTTTTGAAATAAATCTTCCAAATGGTGAGTATTATATTTGGCCAGATGTTGGATGGAACTTAGGATACATAAAAGAAAATTGTTGGAATAATTTGTCTAATTGTACTGAAAAAGAAATTGGTTTTATTAAAAGTGAATTAGAATATATGCAGGGAAAAATTTGCAGGGATAATTCAAACTGGGGTTCTCCTTCCAGATGTAATATTCTGATTAACGATTCTTATTTTAGGATTGATTTAACAATAAGTAATGTGGCAAGCTAAATAAGATATTGTAATCAACTAAATTTTTTATCATATTTTTTGCATAATCTTAATTTTTATCATTTATCCAAAAAATCACCGAATGCAAATAACTTTCATCAGCAGTAAGTGATAACAAAAACGTGTTTTTTCGACGACAATAATGCTTTTAAAGAGCAACAACTGAAATCTAATATGGTGATAAAAAGAGCGTGTTCTTATGAAAGGTCAATATCATTCAATTCACATCATAGTTATACGTATAACAAGTATAACGTTATTTCCCTGTATTGCAGGGTTGAAAAAAGAGCTGAAAGGAGGTTGAAAATATGAGAAAACTATTATTATTTAGTTTAATGGGAATCTTTTTGCTAGCCATTGGAAATGTCAGCGCGACTTACAATGGAGATGAATGTATTGGCGATGGCAGCTGTGATCAAGAATGCATCGTTGTAATAGATGAGCCGGTTGAAGGGGGTTTTTATGATCCTGTTTATATAGACTGGCACTATGAAGGCGATTGCAGGCCGGTGGAGTATTCTTTATACTACCAAGAAGGCAGCTGTGATGGAGATAATTGGCAGAATATAGAACATGATATAGGAGCTATAACAACTGAATATGATTGGGATGTTTCTGATTTTGAAAGCGGAGAGTATTGTATTGCTGTAAATATGGATCAACTATCCGGACCGGATGCTGGCAGTGTTTCAGGAGTATTTTACTTAGATCTTACAGGACCAGAAGCGGACTACAATATCTATGAAGGACCTAGTGTTCCTTGTGATTCAGAGCAGAGTTGTGATTACTACATAACTCAAGACACAAGAATTCAACTGACATGCCAAGAAATAAGTGATGATGTCTGGCAGTCAGCAGGACCTTACACAAAATATTACAGGTATTCATTAAATGACGGAGAAACATGGACTGATTGGAACACATATGATGGACCTTTCAGCTTTCCAGAAGACTCTGAACATTTAATGGAATTTTACTGCACTGATGAAGTTGGAAAGCCTTCTAACACAGAAGAAGCTATACTAATTGTAGACAGTGTAGGTCCTGAGATAGACAAAAGTGTGGGCGAGCCAAAAGTTTTATGTGATGAAGAAGAACAAAGCTGTGATTACTACATTACACAAGATACAGAAATCTGCGTTTCAGCTGAAGATCCTAGGCCACACCCTGTTGGAGATGTAACAATAAGATGCGATGTACAATGGGAATCAAATGAGGATGATGGAGAGTATCAGGTAGAATTTGATGAAGATGGATGCTTTACTTACAGTGAAGATTCATGGCACACACTTAGATGTTCTGCTAGTGATGCTTTAGGAAACACTGAAGAATTAATGGAATATGACATTGTTGATTCTAAAGATCCAAACACAAATTTATGGTTTGAAGGACCTCAATACGGTGAACTTCCTATGTGGATTGATGGCGTTACAACTGTCAATTTGGAAGGGATGGATTCAGAACCTCACCCTGTTGGAATCGATCAAACTTATTACAGAACAGAGTTAGTTAATGACAATTATTGCACTGGAGAATGGTATGAGTGGGAAACAACATCAACTGATGACGAAAGTTGGAAAGTTTATGATGATCCTTTCACAATACAGGAATCCTGCCATGTGATTGAATACTATTCTGTAGATCTTCTTGGAAATGAAGAAGAAGTTCAATACAAGTTTGTATTTGTGGACAAAACAAAGCCAAAGCTATTCAAAGAAGTGGGAGAACCAAGCCATGACTGCAATAGCGCTTGGGAACAGATTACCGGACAGTGTGAAGAAAATTGGGATTGGATTGTTACAATGGGAACACCAATTTACCTAAGCTGTCAAGATCAACAGCCACATCCTTCTGGAATAAAAGAGCTTTGCTACAAAGTAACTCTTGATGGAAATATGGTTGATAGTGAATACTATGGAAATCAAGAAGGAAGTTATCTTACTGAAGATGGTTTCTGGTGTGTTCCAAGCAGTGAAGCTACTGTTGCCTTTTATGAGGAATCAGAGCATCAATTGGATTTCTACTGTGTAGACAATGTAAACAAAAAGTCTGCAACTGATTCTGAAATGTTCAAAGTTCAAGGAGAAGACTTTACTATCCATTTGGAAGAAAAATGGAATTTAATTTCTGTTCCTTTCTCTTTGTTGAGCAACAACATAGATGAAGTGTTCAGCGATATTTCGGATAAAATTGAAACAGTATGGAGCTATGATGAAGATGGCTGGCACGTTTATCACCCAGGAAATTCAAACATCTCTGATCTAGAAACAATAGAGCCAGGATATGGATATTGGGTAAGCGCAAATGAAGAAACTGATCTTTTAATCGGCGGAAGCTTGCTAAGCCCTGGACCATCAAGTCCACCAGCTAGACCAATACAGCCGGGATGGAATTTAATAGGCCATTATGGAACTGTTGAAAAATCATCTTACTGTTCGTTGTTCTCTTTAGTAGACACACAAGAAGGACATCCTAGATGGAGCGCCTTATTTGGCTATAATGCAGTAACTGATCACTTTGAGTGGTTAGATGCTGGAGATAACACAGAGCCTGGAAAAGGCTATTGGCTAGAAATGGATGTAGAGGACACATACGGACCTTCAACAATCTGCTGGGGATTTCCATAAGAAAATTTATTTTTTATTATTTTTTTTATATATATTTACGACGACAACAATGTTTTTAAACGTGGAAAAAGTGAGAGCATAATAAAACTTGAAAATAAGAAGAGACAAAATGAAAAAAGAAGCAATAGTATTGTTTTTGGCTATACTTAGTTTGGCAGTTGTTCTTGCTGTACAACCGACTCCTCATCAATTTTATGGCAGTGTAGAATATAACGGAAATCTTGTTGCTGGAAATTGCGAGATGACAGTCAGAACTACTAAAGCACCTGTATTTTCGATAGAGTGCACTACTTACACTGGTAAATATGGCTACAACCCTTACCATTGCATTGTTGAGTCTCAAAGCCCAAATAATGATTTTGTCCAGTTTTATTTAAATGGAGTGAAAATAGGGGAGAAAAAATTTGAATCTTTTGGATATACGGAAATGAATTTTAATTTAAGCACAGATCCTAATTGCGTCATAGCGCCTGCATGTGGAGACAGCATATGCAATAGCGGAGAAACATGTTCAACATGCTCTCAAGACTGCGGACAGTGTGCGGGATCGAGCAGTTCTGGAAGCTCATCAGGTGGAGGATCTAGCTCTTCATCAGGCGGTGGAGGAGGAAGCTCATCGTCAAGCAGCGGAGGAGGAGTTATATTAATCAATAATTTATCAAACAATTCATCGAGCAATCTATCTGGAAGCAGTTCAGATGATGCATTCTTATCTCTTGGCGTCGACACTCCCGCAAACGGTGAAACTCAAGACAAAAAAAATATTGGAGGAGGAATTACTGGAGGAGTTATCGGCTTTGCAAGATCAGATACAGGAACGGGGATGATAATAGCCTTAGTAATAATTCTTGCTGGAATAGGGGTGATTTTATTCTCAAACAAAAATAGATTACCTGAAAATGCGACAAATTAAGTTCTTTTTTGCCTTCATATTAGGAATAGCATTAATCACGGCTGCATTTCCAGGGATACCTCATCAATTTTACGGGAGTGTCTTTGACTCCAAAGGAAGTTTAGTTGCAAGTGGAAAAATAGAAGCGTTTATACAAGGAGAAAAAATTGGAGAAACATCAATAAACAACGGAAAATACGGGTATTCACCTATTTTCTTCTTAGAGGATCCAGAATACAATTTCGATGGGAAAAAAATAATTTTTTATGTTAATGGAATAGAAGCCGGGAATTATACTTTTGAAAATGGAGAAACAACAAGGCTTGATTTGTTTTTAGGACAGGTTTTCCAATACTGCGGAGATGGAACTTTGAATGCAGGTGAGCAATGCGATGATGGAAATGCTCAGAGTGGAGATGGATGCTCTTCAAATTGTTATGTAGAAAGAGAGGTGACTTGTAATTCTGGCCAAAAAATTGGAGATGTTGATGGCAATGGACTGATAAATAATCTTGATGTTCAAATATCTATAGGGATAATATTTGGAGGAATATCAATGCCCAATAACATATGCTGTATTGACGCAGATAAAAGTGGTGAATTCGATGTTTCAGACTCTGTGTTTATAAGAAGAATAAGCAATGGCGAAATCCAAAGTCTCGGAAAGTGTTCTTCTGTTTCTTTAAATTGTGGGAATAATATTACAGAACAAGGAGAACAATGTGATTATGGGATTAACAATGGAAAAAAATGCGATAATAACAGAAGAGACTGCGAGTATTGCTCTGTTTCCTGCAAAATAATAGAAAGGCAAGAGAACGACAATAACAATAATAATGGCAGAAACACCGGTTTCCAAACATTAAGCTTTAATTCTTTGTGCGAGCCGCATTGGCAGTGCGGGAATTGGGGCGAGTGTGCTGATGGAGTTATGAAAAGAAACTGCAAAGACGTAAATAGCTGCGAAACACCCTATGATAAACCGCAAGAATCTCTAGGATGTGAAGTTAATTTAGCTAAAAAAGCTGTTCTCCAAAATGATAAAATTCCATCTGTATTTTTGTTTCTATTGGCTTTATTTATTGTTATTCTTATTCTTCTAATATTTAATCTGAAAAACATCAAAACTGTTCAAACTTTGAAGTAACAACAAAGTTTAAAAACCTTTATTGCAGGTATATTTCATGGACATTAAAGGAATTTTGGCAGTTTTGTTTGTTTTGGTGTATTCCATTTCAGGTGTTGCTGCAACTGTAAATGCGCCTCAAAATAATCAAGAAGTATATAACATCGCGGCTGTAAGCGGAAATGAGAATTATGCTAGCGAAAATTATATTCGAGGCGACGCTAACGCTGATGGAAAAATAGACCTTGATGACGCGCGTTTCTTAGTTTCTTATATATTTCAAGGCGGATCTGCTCCTAATCCTTTGGAAGCAGGAGACTTTGACCAAAGCGGAACATTAGATATTTCTGATGCTGTTGCAATTATACAATATGTTTATAATAACCAGCCAAAGCCAGATCAAAAAGCTCCAAAAATAACGGTTTATAACCCTAAGGATGGAAAGAACTTTGAAGTTGATAAAGATGAAGAAAAAGAAGTCAAATTTACATTCAAGGTTGAGGATGATTCTTCTATAAAGTCATGCTCTCTTATCATAGATGGAAAGACTAAAAGGACATTGTCAAACGTTGAAAGAAATGTCGAAAAGACATTCAAATACGACTTGGACAAAGGAGATTATGACTGGAGCATTAAATGCGAAGATGCTTATGGAAATGTTGGAGAGTCTGAAGAAAGAGAATTTGAGATAGAGGAAAGCGCAAGTAATGGGATAAGCTATGACAACCTTAACTATAGAGCTCCAGCAGAAAATGGCGATTCTTCAGGTGATGAAATAATAACTATACCTGCAAACAACGGAAACAATAATCAGCCGGTTCAAGAGCCAAAATTCGATTTATGGGTTATTGCGATTATCACCTTTATAGCTTTAATTGTTCTTATGATAGTCCTGATTGTGGTTTTTGTCAGAAAGATTTGAAAAAGAATTTTTGTTTGAGCACAAATAATTAATAAAAACTTAATCCTAATAGTTATCAATAAACAATTAAGCTATCGCTGCAATAATAAAAAGAGAATAAAAAATGAGCATAAAATTGCCCAATGAAGATAGATAATATTTTAAATGTAAAATCATTAATACTTCTATGAAAAACGCCCCTAAAAACCTGGAATTTATGTTCGGAGATGAATTTTTTCTTGAAAAGAAAAATGATGAGGTTTTCATAAAGAAATTCACAAGATCAAGGAATGCCCAGTCTAAAACAGATTCTGAAAATAAAGAAGATACTGTTAAAATCAGCGAGAAAGATTTTATAGAGATTTGGAAGATGATATCAAAAATTGACTTTAAAAAGTATGTAAATCATGGGAAATTAAGGTTTGCTTACCCTACAGACCTCATCATATCAACTAAGTTAACGCTCAAAATTGATGATAAAGTTGTTGTTGATTGGTTTAGAGAGGGTTTTCTAGATGACAGTTTAAGAAAGCCATTGGATGGTGTCAATAATTTAATAAGAAAAAAGTTTGATGAAAAGAAAGGGTTATGACATCCTCCACACACTAAAGTGTGTGGTTTCCATGACGTAAGTCCTGATT
>ERZ1292632.1302-Hain-H43-01um-R2-1302-length-24734-cov-5_pt1 | contig 24734 bp, 29 predicted proteins | sample MGYA00564407_ERZ1292632 | MGnify/ENA primary metagenome ERZ1292632 (study PRJEB36523, sample SAMEA6512637) | groundwater metagenome | collected 2019-01-08 | study: AquaDiva: Metagenomics assemblies of 32 groundwater samples | reverse complement strand
GAAAAGCTTCATATAGAGGGTGTATCAGACGAAAATATAGAGAAAATGGATTTTAGAGAATCAATAATAAAATCTAAAAATATACTTAACTCGGATGAGATTTCTTTTTTAGAAAGTAAAAAAAATGACTTAAGGAATCCTTACACTCACTATAACATGATGAAATTATCTAAAGGAATTTATTATCCAACATTCGAAATTAAAAATGTAAACATCGTAGAAAAGCTGAAGGAATTGCATGGGTTAGTCAAGCAAGGAAAATTAACCGAAGCACAAGCTAGACAAAAACTCATTGAAGGAATAAGCCCTGTATTAAAGAGCTCTAAGGAGTTTAGACCAATTGCCCAATTAGCTAAAAGCCAAATTGAAGAAGAGGGGTATGCACTAAAAACATTTTTAGAGGTTGATAAATTTGTAAGAGATTTCTCAGAAAAATATTTTGATCAGGGAAAAAGAGAATCACAAAAAAATAATTCTTAATTAATTCCCCTTGATTGTTTTATATATTCTTCTTAACAATGCAAACATAAAAATCATAGTAGGAAAATAAAGGATAATTTCTGGTAGTTTAAGCAATATAGAGTTGTATTCATATCCGAATTCTAAAAGAGAAAGGAAAAAAAGAACATATCCTAAAAATAAAAAGAATTTCCAAATGGGTTCTTTAACGTCTAATTTAGCATTCCAAGTAATATAAATTAATAATAAAACAACAAAATAATAAGAAACAAAAGATAAAATTATATGACTTTTTAAGGTTTCTACCATTAAAAAAGAAAATAGAGCTACTCCTGCAAATAATCCTGCATTATTATTAAAATAATTTCTTAAAGACATTTAACTTATTAAAATATAATCTCTTTCATATATAAATGTTAATTAAACCCACTTCCCCAGATTCGTCTGGGTTTTTATGTTCTCAAGGACCTTGCTCTTCTTCAGTATTTTTGAGGGATCGTAACCGAATTTTATCATCTCACAAACGACACAACACACAAAATATATAAAGAAAAATATCTTAATTACTCCATGAGAAATTATAAAAAGATTCATATCTGGGAGTTTCCACCAACACTTACTTTTTTGGGGCTAAATCAAAAGTTTAAAGAGAATATTTTTAAGGAATTGAAAAATAGATATAAATCTATTAAGGATTTACTTAAAGAATTAAATAAGTCTGGAAAAAGATATGGGTTAAAAAGAAAATATAATAATGGACATTTAAGTTATTGGAAAATAGGTTCAAAAAAAGATAGAGGTAGAATAAAGAATATTAATATTCCACTATGGATTTTGATAGAAATATCAAAAATTCTCTCTGAAAGCAGCAAAAAAAATAATAAAACAATGATAGAAATAGAAAAAAATATAGAATATTATACTGGAACTGGAAAATCACACCCAATATTTAACCAAAAGTTGCCTTTATATCTAACTCCGGAAATGACCTCTGTTATTTTTCATTTTTTAGGAGATGGGCACATAGGAAAGAAGGGGGAGGTTTCTTCTTATAGACAAATGAACAAAGAAGGATTAACCAATTTTTTAAGAAAATTACAGATAGTGTTTGGAGATTTTGATTATCCTAAAAAGGAGTTTCATAATGGTAGATTAAATGTTCCAAAAATAATAACAGAATTCTATATTTATTATTTTAAACTTCCGAGTACAAATACTTTTGAATCATATCTTCCCAAAAATATAAAGGGGCTAAAGAGGAGTTTTTTAGTTGCTGGATTAATTTCTTTTATTATTGATGAGGGTCATGTGGGAGAAGTTATAACTATTTACGGAAAGAATGAAAGATTGATGAAAGACATAAGGGATATTGGTATTAAATGTGGATATATATGCCATCAAATAAGGAAAAAATATGCTTATGATAAATTTGATGTTTATAGGTTTAGTATTTCATCAAAAAGCTATAATAAATTCTATAGAGATATGAAAAGATTATCTAACCAATTTCCAACCTGTAATTTAGCCCACAAAACAGAAAGGCTTACGAAAAGAATTCGGTAAGACTTTTTTGGTCTAAAGAAGCGATTAACTTACTTTTCTTAAAAATTTTAGCGGGATCAAAACCGAATTTTATCATGCTGACTTTCTTAGAACTCTCTATTAATTCCTTTTTGTCTTGGAATTGGAGTGATTTGGTTGACATAGCTTTCTTTGTAGCTTCTCTGCATACCCATACTCCTAAAGCTGCCCAATAGGTAGGTAATTCTATTCTAATTACTAAAACGCTCGCCTGTCTCTGTTCTTTTTCCAGATATTCTAGTACAGGAAGCCTTGATGCATAATAACCTCCAGCAGTACTTGAGGCATAGCTGCTTCTTCCATAAAAATCCTCCATGTCTGTGGAAGCCTTTATCTCTTTTCCGGGATTCCACGAGCTTCCAGGAAGATACAATTCAAAAAGCTCGTAAGAAAAAACATTCGGGAAAAGCATTATTAAATAACAGTTTCCCATGAATTCCCCAAAGAATAATTCGTGATTCTCAATCCATTTGTAAGTCCTGATTTTTTTAAGGAGATTTTTTCCGAGCATGTCGTCTGTCGCTGTGATTGACCAGCGTGTTGGAACAAGCCTCCTGTCTTTTTTCATGCCAAGAACTCCAACAGAAAGAACTTTGCTCAATGTGTATTCTGAGAAGCTATTCTTGTAAAGAAACTCTATGGCGTCTGTGGCTTTTATCTCATCGTTCATTACCTTATCCAGCTTTGAATCAATCTTCACGTTTCCTGTAATTTTTGCTTTTTTCAATGGAGCATTCATTCCCTGGGGAAGAACTATCCTGTCTCTCCTGAATCCAGGACCAACTCTTCCCATGAATTCTATTTCAACATCAACAGGCTTTGAAGCAAGCGCAAGTTCCTGGGCCATTTCAACGAATTTCTTCTCGCCGCTTCTCGGTGAAGTGACATTTGACTGAAATCTTGAATTAAGAAGGCTTTCTCTTAGACTGACAACATCCCTTATCCCAAAATTGTTTTTAGCCCAAAACTCTGGTTTGTCATAAATCCATGCATCTTCATCTTTTTCCAGCGGGCTAAGGATTCCAACATTTACAAGAGGATATTTTAGCTTTGATCCAATGAAAACGCTTGGAGGGCTGCTCGCCTCAATCTGGGAGATTTTCCCTATGTCTCTGTATCTGAATCTCGTATCAGCTATCTTCTTTATTACCTCAAAACGAATGTCCTCTGTCATTTTTTATATTTGATATTTTAACTGAGAAAAACCTTTAGATGTTAATTAATATAATAGTTTAACCTGTTATGAACTTATTTTATAATATTTAAATTATAATACTTCCTCCTATTAGAAATACAACCAAAACCTCTTTAAAATCTTTGAGAACTACCTGGGAGTTTGAAATATTATTGCAGCCGCTTATAGCACCCTTTAATTTGACCACGCTTACGATGCGAGTTCTTCTCGCGGAAGTCTTTGGGCGAATTTGGAATGTTACAACCATCCTCTGCGAAATATACCCTTTTCCTTTATCTCAAAATTCATATCCTTGTTCGGAAGGCTTCTGTGTTTAAGCAATACAGCTTTCCTTTTTCCATCCTCGTTCTTCAGCTCAATGATGGTTTTGCTCCAGTACTTCATCAGGTCTCCTCCAACGAGGTTTACTCCCGGTTTTATGCCCTTTTTCCTGTCATCTTCAGACAGGAATTCAGAATAAACCTGATTTGTTATTATCACAGGAATTCTCTGCTTTCTGGAGATTTCTGCAAGAGTCTTCATCTGCCATGCCAAAGCCCGATTAACTTTTTTTATGTCTTCTGCAGATGCTGCCTCCTTGTTCTTAACATTTCCAAGCTCAAGGCGGTAATGCATAGCCATGCCATCAACAATTAAGAGGCCGATATTTTCTTTTTTGACCTGCTCTGCCAGCTTGTTGAATATTTTCCTCTGCTCAAAAAAATCCATAGGCTGCAGAAACAGGATGTTTTTCAAAATTTCCTTGTAATTCTCACCAACAATCTGCTTTACCCTTTCTGTAGAAAAACCGCCTTCTGTATCAATAAAAACGACTTTGTTGCCTTTCTTTGCCTGGCTGCATGCAGCAAGAATAACAAAATTAGTCTTCCCGCTTGCAGGAGGACCTGCAATCATAGTTATAATGCCTGCTTCATAGCCTCCGTAAAGCCATTTGTTGAGGTCAAAGCTTCCTGCAGAAACTTTCTCTGTTGCTTCAGGTTCCATCTCATTCAGAAACAGGGGATAAGATTAATAAGAATTGTTGTGGTATCAAAGAAGATATTCTGGCAGGGGTTCTGGCCTAGATTTTGATTTTATTTTTATTCCGAGATGTATTAAATATTTTGAAATGGTATCCCAACTGTGCCATGTAAGGCATGCTGTTTTAGTGATACTTCTAGTTTGAGAGTAAATCTGGGCAATTTTCTCAATTTCTTCTTTGGATAATGGGGGTCTTCCACTTCTACTCTCAAACATTACATCTGGAATAGCTTCTTCCAATTGTCCATGTCTTAATAATGTTCTGTACAAACCAGGGTCATTTTCAGATAATTCATGTCTTGTTAAATTGTGGTATCTCTTATTGGCTCTGAAAAAATCTAAGGGAGTTTTAAATCCGTTGTATCTTCCAGGAATATTTTTTCTCCCAAGACCTTTGACTCTTGATTCTAATTTATTTGCCACAGAAAAAGAATAAAATCGGTGCTTTTTAAGGATTTACTTCATCTTCTTGAAGGCTTCTTCTGTCTTGTCCAGGTCTTTTATTATTGAAGCAACTGCGTCGCTTATGGCTTTTTTTGCGGTTTTTCCTTTCGTTGTGACTTTCAGTATCGGCTTCTCAGAGGGATGCTCCCTTTTCCAGGCAGCAAAGCTTACAGAGGAATCTTTGTTTAAGTACACGCGCAGAATTTCAACAAGAGTCATGCTTCCTATCCTTGCCTCAATTTCATCCTTTGAAATTTTTAGAATCTCCAGTTTAGTGTCTTCCATGATAAGAAATCAGAATTTTCCTTTAAAAATCTATGGTTTATGGTTCTTCCTCGTCCAGTTCTGCTTCTCTTGTTTCCGGTTTTCCAAACGCCTTTTCCTTGGCATACTCGTCTTCCATCAATTTGATGTTTTCCCTCTCTTTTTCCATTTTAATTCTTTTCAAGTCAGAAATAGTCAATGAATCAAGAATTTGCCTGTCAAAGCTGATGGCTTTCTTTTGCTGCGGCTGCGAGAATATTTTTGGCTGTGATTGAGAAAATATTCTTGGATTTTTTTCCTGGGATTTGCTTTTTTCCAGAAATTGTGTCATGGCAAACAAAGGGTCATGAAAATTCCTTTCCCTTATCAGCTTTACTCTGAGAAAACGTTCAAGCTTGTCCACGAGACCATAACCTGGGGGGACAACGCCCTGCTCTGCCATTTTTACCGCTGATTCTGCCTCTCCTATTGCTTCTGCGAGCTGTCCTTGTGTAATCCCTCTTAATCTCCTTACCCGCATTATTATCCAATGAAAATTATCCACAAGGTCTGGTCTTGGTTTTAAGTTAAGGCCCTGCACCTTGGTCTTTTCTTCATGTCTTTTATCAACTATTTCCCTGAGCGTTTTTTCCTTTCCCCCAAACTCGCGCCTTTCCCGCTCTTTTGGTTTTACTCCTGTAAGCCTCTCCATTACGTCAGAAACTCTGCTTTTCCTGTCAGATTCGTCAAAGACTCTTTTGTCAGGCCTTTTTAATATTGGGAATCCTTCTTCAGAAATGCATTTTTCACATGCGAGAACTACTCCTTTTGGAGAGATAACCTCAAACACATTCCTCATCTTTCCAGATATTCCGCATATAGAACACGTTTCTTCCATAGCAGGCAGGAGCTAGGGGTGTTTTTTAATATTTCTATAAAATTGTATATAATTGCATAGGCAACATAGCTAGAAAAGGTATTTTTCTATTTCAAGTATATTTGCCGGAAGTTTTAACTTGGTCTTTTCATTTATTACTACTGTCGGAGATTCTGTTACGCCATATTTTCTTTCCAGTTTATCCACAAGATTGCTGCTAAGGTCTACATCAAAAGAATAAACAAGGAGATTCTCGTTCCTGTTGACAACGCTTTCAAGGATTCTTCCTGCTTCCTCGCTGTCTTTGAGATAAGATTCATTGTTGGAATAAAAGAAGAATATGGTGTTTATTCTCTCTTCTGTTTCCCATGGTTTTACGCAGTTCTTGTTGAAATCCCTGACAAACTCGAAATGCTCAAGCTCTATGAGTGAATAAAACTGCTTCCTAAGAAGGACATTCTCATTCTGTTTTCCAAGCCTTCTTTCAAGGTCGTCTATTATTCTTCCCTGAAAGCCAAGGTCTTTGGATACCTTGTTCAGAGAATTGTCATTACATATCGATGCATTGAACAGGGAATAATCCAGCTTGTCCTGGAAGATGTCATAGCCAACGCCAACCTGAAGATTGGAAACCCTCTGAAGCTCAAGGTAAGATATTGAATAGCTTATTGCAAAGATGAGCAGGAAAACGAGTGTTGCTATTAACAGAGATACGAGATACCTGTTCTTGCTTTCATACTTTCTTTTTTCCATGTTTTGGTTCTGATGAAAAACGATTAAAACTTATATAAGTTTCTCTCTTTTATAGCTCCCTCCATTTTACAGTTTTTGAAAATGCCGTGTAGAACAGAGTAATCACCCACCATAACCCGAAAAGAATTGCAAAAAACAGGTAAAAAAGCACGAGATTGACGAATAAACCTGAAAGCCTCCCTATTTTTTTTGAGGCATAATGCATGTAAAAGCCAAGGACAGCCATGAACAGAAGAATAAAAAGCACGACAGGCTTGCTGAAGAAAATGAACAGAACCCTTTCTATGAAATAAAGATTTATGTTAAATACGCTTGAAAAATCAAAATTAATGCTCTGATAAAAAACCAGAGTGTCTTTAACTTCAAAAACAGTCTTGAAGAACATGTACACGACGACAATAACTGAAAGAATTATGCTCACCAATGCTGTTGGTATGACAAAGCTTCCAAGGTCGCCGTATTTTTTTCCTATGATTTTTCTGTAAGTCCACAGGTTTTTCAGCAATCCAAAGTACCATCTCCTTCTCTGTATCATCAGCTCCTTGAATTTTGAGGGTGCAATTGTGTATACCGGAGCCTCTGGACAATTTTCAGTGTAGAATCCTTTATATTGGATTCTTAACGCCATTTCCAGGTCTTCTGTCGGATTTCCAACATCATACAATCCGTATTTGTCAAAAAATGTTTTTCTGTAAGCAGAAAAAGCTCCAGGAGTGATGTATATTGACTTTAAAGAGGCGAAGGCTTTTCTCAGGAAAAGTCCGAGAAGGTATTCCATATACTGGACTCTTTGGAGAATATTTTTTGGTTTGTCTATGACAATAGCAGGACTCACACACATTATTTCTTCATCTTTGAAAAATCTTACCATGTTTTTCATGCTTTTTGTATCAACTGTTGTGTCGGCGTCCATGGTGAATATAATTTTTCCTTTTGCCCTTTTTATTCCGAGGTTTAATGCGGTTCCTTTTCCCCCGTTTTCCTTGTGAAAAACTCTTACTTTCTCATTTTCAAATTTTCTGGCAATCTTTAAAGTGTTGTCTGTGCTTCCATCATCTATAACTATGACATCAAAATCAGGATAATCTGATTTTAAGACAGACTTCAGTGTTTTTTCTATTGTCTCTTCTTCGTTATATGCCGGAATTATGACAGAAACAGCCGGAAGTTCCTTGTCTGTATAAAACTCCCTTTTCTTTCTTGAATAATGGACAAAGCTGAGAATATAAAAAGTAGTGGCAAAAAGTCCCAGATATATGGACAGGTAAATGATAACAGTTATGATTTCCATATTTTAATTGATCTGTGTTTTGTTTAATCTGTTTCTGCCATTTCTGTCGCTGCTGTTTTTTCTGGAGTTTTTGGCTCTGAAACTCCAAAATAATCATAAAATTCCTGGGACAGTGTAAGCTCGTGGGTATGCCCCTGCCTTTTTTTGTTTACTAAATCCAATTCCGAGAATTTTTTTATGTGGTCATAGGCCTTGTTTCCCCTTATCTTCACAATGACAGACTGTTTTATTGGCTGTTTGAACGCTATTATTGCAAGGGTTTCCTGTTCTGCCTTGGTAAATTCACTGCTGCCTCCAGCAAGTCGCGTGGTTATGTTTGCAAATTCCTGTTTAACATCCATTTTCCACATCCCATTTTTTTCAATTATCCTGATGGCAGATTCTCTCTCATCATAGGATTTCTTCAGGTCTTCAAGAATTTCCCTTATGATTATGGGATTCATATCAGAAAGAGTAATGAGTGCCTTCATGTCCAGGAACTTTCCGGATACGAAGAGTATGGATTCTATAACACTCTTTGCTTCCTTCTCTTTTGCCTCATCAATTTCTTCCTGTACTTTGTTCTCTTCATCAGGTTGCATGGTTATTGAAAACCCAAAGAAGTTTTAAACCTATTCTTTTCTTTCCTTTTTTACCTTTATTTTGATTTTTTTAGCCTGCCTGCCTTTTTCATCAGAAAAACAAGCAGAGTGTTTGTCAAAAATACCATCAGGAACATGGCAAAAAACCAGAAAAACTGATAGCCCGGGCTTCCGATAGAAATAAAACTTGCACACGATTCAAAAACGCAGTTTGCATTCATATCTCTTGAAGAAAAGAAAAATGTGATGAAGAATATTATTGCTATCTCAAGAAAGCTGATTTTCCACAGGTCTTTCCTGTTCAAGCCAAGGAGAAATATGAAACCAAGGGCAACAGGAATGATATAGATATGCTCCAAAGTTATGAAGTTTCCCAGGGAGTTCATGAATCCAACAATAAAAAAATAATCTGTAATGCCCCATAGGGAACTGTTGGTTATTAGCTGGTAAAAGAAATCAATGTTCCAAAAGATATATGGTATTAAAAGTATGTTTGCCTGTATTGCAATTAAGTCAGAATTCTTTGTTATGATTCCAATTCCAATAAGAAATACTGCAATGTAGGAAAACCATAGGGGAATTGCAGAATCCAGATGTGTAAAGGCGTTAAAAAATGCAAGAACTCCAATAAGGATTAAAAAAGCTCCAAAAAGCCAGAATAGCAAGTCTTTATTTTTCACCATAGTTTTAAATCTTTCAGCCACTCATCCAATCTTGAATCTTAATATTGCCCCTATGCCTTTCATATTCCAGAATTGCTCTCCTTCGGGAGTTTCTGCAGAGATTATTTTTATTTCTGATCCCATATCTTCAGCCATTTTTGAAAGCTCTTTTACCTTGGATTTTTCAAGTTTTGAGCTTAGATACAAAGTAGCAACAGCACCCATTTCCAAAGCTCTTCTGGTGTCTTTTTCTCCAAGAGTCGATTTTTCAGGATCTTCTCCCAAAACTCTGAAAAATGTTTCAACCTCTTTCTTTTCCCTAAGCCTCTCGTGGTCTACGAGAAGCCCATGAGACCTTTCCACTAGTTCTTTCAGGCCTGATTCGGAGGAATCGCCCATGTCTATCTTTCCCAAAACCTTTCTCTGAAGCTGGTCTGTCAGATATTCACCTTCCAGAAATTCATCTTTAGTTGGTATGGGCCCCCCAATTAATATTCCCTTGAGTTTTGGCATTCCAAGAAAAATCTTCTTCATGTCCTCTGCAACCCTGTTGTAGAATTCCTTTGTCAAGCCTTCTGTAATCCTATGGAACCTTTGTGAGCTTTGTCCTCCCGCCCTTACCTTTGAAGGAATTCCCGAAGTCATTTTATTAAGAACATCTATTCTCTTTCCTTCCAGCAATCCCATGGTTGCCTCTTTCCTGTCCATAACGAGAAGGCCAAAAACTTCTGTCACTTCGAGCATTTCTTTTAAAGGATCAAGAATAAATTCCTTGTCACACCGGTACATTCTTGTTTTCAGTGGCATCATTGGTTCCACAGCCCAAATTTTTAAGTCATCTTGTCCTTCAATCTTTGAAACATTTCCGGCAAAAAGGGCAAGGCCTTTTTCAGGAGTTTTCTTGTATTCTTTCAGCTGCCTAGTTATCTTGTCAAGGGCATTTCCAACATTTTTTCTTGTTCCTGCGGATTTTATGTTCTTTGCAGTTGATTTTTCAGCTTCCAGCTGGTCGGCCACAGTGTAAATATTTTGGCCAATAGGAATATACACTGTTATTAGCTCTGTTGCTCTGGCTTTATACTGCTCAAGCTGTTCTACCAATTCTGCCAGTTCCTGCTTTGTCATTGACATTTTATATGAATTCTACCTTGAACTCTTTTCCTGATTTAATTTCTTTAGCATTGGTAACATGTTTAAGGTCTTGTAAAACTTCTTTTAGATAAGAATAAGCCTTTTTATCAACTCCAAGAATGATCTCAGAATTCATAGGTTTTTTATTATCTGATTTTACTTTTCTTATTTTTGAGATTAAATCTTTTAGTTTATTCCATCCAATTTTATGCCTAGATTCTTTAGATATTTGTTTCTCTACTTTTGGCCATTCAGAAATATGAATACTTTTTTCTTTTTCATTTTTCTTAAAGTGTTCCTGATAAATATGCTCTGTTATGAAAGGTGTTATTGGAGCTATAAGCTTCAATATTGTCAAAAGCGATGTGTATAATGTGTAAAATGCAGATTCTTTTTCCTGCTTGTTTCCATTGTAAACTCTCCATTTTACAATTTCAAGATAGTTATCGCAGAAATCTTTCCAAAAAAATTCTTCTGTGTCTGATCTGGCTTTTGAATAATTATATTCTACAAATCTGCCTGTTGTCGTGTAAATAACCCTGTTCAATTCATTCAAAAATAATTCATCCAGCTTTTCAAGTTTTTTGGGTTGCTTCGGCTTGTAATCCTTAAGATTCATAAAAACGAAGTTAGAAGCATTCCATAGTTTTGTTACGAATCTTTTTCCTGCCTGAACATCTTTTTCCTGGTATTCCATGTCTTCACCAAGCTTTGAACCAGCTGCCCAGAATCTCAAGGCATCTGCACCATAATTATTTATTATCTCTTTTGGATCAACAACATTTCCTTTTGATTTTGACATTTTCTCGCCTTCGAGGGTGACAAACCCGGAAATCATTATATTTTCCCATGGAAATTTCTTTTCAATGAGATAAGACTTGACTATTGTGTAAAATGCCCATGTTCTTATTATATCGTGTGCCTGCGGCCTTAAAGAAAGGGGAATCTTGACTTTGTTTCCAACAAGAGAAGATATTATCTGGGGAGTCAGAGAAGATGTTGCCCAGGTATCAAGGACTTTGGATTCACCAACAGCTTCTGCACCGCATTTTTTGCATTTTTTTGCTGTTTGCATTGGATCAACAGGCAACTCTTTTTCTTCTGCCGGAATAATATCTTTACATTTTTTGCATTCCCAAACAGGAATCGGAACTCCAAAATGCCTGTCTCTTGAGATATTCCAGTCCCAATTAAGCCCATTAACCCAATTTTCATACCTCTTTCTCATATGTTCCGGGTGCCATTTTATCTTCTTTCCCTGAGAAAGCCATATCTTTTTTTTGTCAAGAATTTTTATGAACCATTGCTCTGTAGGAAGAAATTCTATCTCTGTCCCGCATTTGTCATGTACATTAACTGCATGAGTTATATGCTCTTGTTTAATGACCAAGCCGGAATTTTTAAGGTCTTCAAGAATTTTTTTTCTTGCCTCTTTTACTTTTAGTCCCTTATATCTCCCATTAGTCATTCTTCCTTGTTTGTCAAGAACTATTCTTGGCTTAAGTTTGTGCCTTACAACTGCATCAATATCATACTTATCCCCATAAGAACAAATCATCATAGCCCCTGTCCCTTTTTCAGGATCTGCACTGGGGTCTGCAATTATTGGAACTTCAAAATTAAATAGAGGAACCTTTGCGTTTTTTCCTTTCAGGCCTTTGTACCTGCTGTCTTTTGGATTAACAAATATTGCAACGCATGCTTCTATCAACTCAGGCCTTGTGGTTGCTATCAGAAGTTCGTGTCCTCCTGCATGAAACTTAATGAAAGAAAAAGTGCTTGGAATCTCCCTGTCTTCCAATTCTGCCTGGGCTATCGCTGTCTGGCATTCAGGACACCAGAGTGTTGGAAAGTCTTTCCTGTAGATCTCGCCTTTTTTTAAGAAATCCAAAAAGTTTTTCTGTGAAATTTTTCTTGAGTTGTTGTCTATCGTAGAATAATAAACACCATAGTCGCAGGAAATTCCCAGATTTTTCCATGATTGTATGAACTTCGGCCTTATTTCCTTCATGGTTCTGATACAAAGGTCAATAAAATCTGTTCTTGAAACTTCTTTGCTTTTTGTATTGTTCAGCTTTTCAACAAGCCTTTCTGTTGGAAGCCCATTGTCATCTGTTCCGAATGGATAAAAAACCTGGCCTTTTCCAGAAAGTTGCATCCTCATGAATCTGGCTATGAAATCCTGCTGGCTGTATGAAAAGGCGTGCCCTGCATGCATGTCTCCTGAAAGGGTTGGCGGAGGAGTGTCTATGCTGTAAAATTTTCCTTTCTTTTCCTGGGAAAACCTGTAGACTTTTTCCTTTTCCCAGAATTCAAGAATCTCTTTTTCATTTTTTTTGGCATCATAAGGCTCCATAAATATCCTTAATACAACAACTTTTAAAAACTATTTCTTTCTGTATTCCTTATGGATGCTGGAATTGTGAATTGGAAGTGCGGAACCGAAGGTTCTGGGCAGGAGGTTTTCAATGGCTGACGATAAGATACACATGCCTGCAGGGTTCGGCGGCCTGATGAGGTTTGACGAGGAATATGAATCAAAGATCATGCTTAAGCCAACACACATAATAGCCTTTATAATCCTGATTCTCGCTTTCAGGATAGCCCTGGGTTTTTTCCTTTAATTTTTCTTTAAGTTTCTGCTTGCTATTTCAAAATATGTCTTCAATTACCAACAATTATATTAATTCTTTCCCCCTTTCTGAAGAATGGAAAAATTCCTTGAAAATATCCGGGAAGCTGAAAAAAACCTGAGGACAGTGGATCACATGGTTTATGTAACTTTTCCTCTGCTAAAGGATAAAAGGCTCCTTTTGAAGGCACTGCAAGACACAAAAGGAATTATTACGCATTGCATAACCTCAATTTTGCAGTATGAATATCTGTACAAAAGGATAAATCTCTACAAGGATTCGGGGGAGAATCTCAGGACATTTACAGAAAAATGCGCCGCAAGGTATGGCATAGGCAAAGAAGAGACAAGACTCATAATGGAGCTGTTTGAATTTGTGGACAGGCACAAGGCCAGCCCGTTTGAATTCGTGAAGAATGAGAAGATTATCATACTTTCCGAGAACTCAAGACCGACTGCTCTTAGCCTGGAAAAAATAAAGGAGTTTTTAATCATGGCAAAAGGCATCTTAAAAAAGACTAAAGAGGGGATGAAAAGCCATTTTTAAAAGTAACCGGTTTCCTCACAGAAACATCGTCGGTTGAAAGAAAGATATAAAAACCAGTGGGTCCTTGTACTTATACTTCTTGAAAGGGGTGAAAGGAAGATTGAATGGAAGAGATAGAAGAAATAATTCAGGAAAAAATAAGTGCTGACCACCTTCTGTATGTCAGCCTAAAGTACACGAAAACGTGCGATGTAATAATCAATCTGCTTCTGAGATGGAAAAAGATGATAGAGGTTGGGGTAGTCGGCATACTCAAGCATGCAAAAAAGAAGAAAAAAATACCGTCCATCCCCACAAACCCGATAGGGCAGATAGAGGCTGTCAGGAAATTGTTCAAAAAAAATGCTGATTTTCAGGAAGTAATCAATATGTATGAGATGTTCAGGAAAGTTGAAGAGCTGAAAAAAGAGCGGATTGGAGAATTCAGGAAAAACGTGACCCTTAAGGTCTTTTATCTTGGGGAAGAAGTGAACATCAACCTCGATAAGCTGAAAATATATGCGGAAAAGCTAGAAAAATTCATAACTACAACCAAGCAGTTTCTCGTGTCATAATTTTCATAAATAAGGCCATAATCTTTCTGACTTAACGATTAGTTTAGTTTTGCATCATAATAAGGTTTAAAAATTAGTCATCAATTACTATTTAGAGAAATCATAACTATACAAAATGTCAAAGATTATCGTTGTCACTTCAGGAAAAGGCGGCGTCGGAAAAACAACAACAGCAATAAATCTCGCTGCTGCAATGAGGTATTTTGATAAGGACGTCCTTGTCATTGATGGAAATCTCTCAACTCCGAATGTTGGGTTGCATCTGAATTCTCCCGAGGTTCCGGTAAACCTTAATCATGTCTTGACAGGAAAGGCAGAGCCGTTTGAAGCTGTCTACGAGCACGAATCCGGAATGAAAGTCATGCCTTCTTCCCTCTCTGTCAGGGAATTAAAGAAAACAAGGCCTGAAAAGATGAAGGAATTCAAGAAAGATTTCAAAAAACTTTCAGAAAATATAATAGTTGACTCTTCTGCAGGTCTTGGATACGAGGCAGTCTGCGCAATTGATCTTGCGGATGAGCTTATCATTGTGACAAATCCCGAGATGCCGGCTGTTACAGATGCTTTAAAGGCGGTAAAACTTGCAGAGCAGATGAAGAAACCTGTTCGTGGCGCAATAGTAACAAGAGTGAGAAAAGATGAAGTGGAGCTCACACCAGAAGTGGTGAAAGAAATGCTTGAAATTCCTATTCTTGGCATGGTTCCTGAGGACATGGCTGTTCAAAAGTCTATAAAAAGCAAGACACCCTTGGTCAGCCTTTATCCAAAAAGCAGTGCTGCAAGGGCATACAAAGAAATAGCTGCAAAAATTCTGAATGTTCCATATGATTCTGACAAGGACAGGGGGAGTTTCTTCCAGAGGTTTTCAAGCTGGCTTGGATTTAAGTAAATCGTTTGATTCGGTAGATGGCTTGCGCTTCCACTATTATCAGACATTAAAAAAGAGTGTAATAATAATCTTTAAAAATAACTTAAATTTCACATTAAAGTAAAATCCCCATTAAGATTAAGATGATAGAAACAATAAAATTCTCTGACTGGCAAAAACTAGATTTGAGAGTCGCAAAAATTCTCAGAGTTGAGGACATCGAAGGGGCTGACAAGCTTTACAAGCTCTCTGTTGATTTGGGAAAAGAGCTTGGAAAAAGGACGCTTGTTGCGGGAATAAAGCCTTATTACAAGAAAGAGCAGTTGAAGAACAGGCAATGCATCATTTTCACAAACCTCGAGCCGAGAAAAATAAAAGGAATTGAAAGCCAGGGCATGATTTTGGCTTCGGTCAATGCAGACGAGAGGAAAGTTTTCTTATTGCAGCCAGATAGTAAGATAGAAGAGGGGAGCAGAATAAGATAATTGTTTATTCTATTTTCCTAAACAAAATTTCTTCTTTTTTTATGTTTTTTGCAGAAAACTGCTTTTTGATCTTCTCTGCAGTTTCAGGAATAAATGGCCACAATAATTCTGCAATTGCCTTTATGCTATCAGCCAATTCATAAAGGACTTTCTTATCATGAGTTTCCCATGGCTTTTTGTTTTGCACATGCTCGTTGCACAGATCTATGAATGCAAAAATTTCATTCAATACCTTGTCAAGTTCATAATCCGAGAATAACTTTTCAATCTTCTTTGTATTTAATTTAGCCAAAAGCTTATTTTTGCATTTCTCAGTCCCATATTTCTCCGCTAGAGCGCTCACTCTCGAAACCAAGTTTCCCAGCTTGTCGGCGAGTTCGTTGTTATGCCTTTCAGCCAAAACTTTTTCAGAAAAATCCCCATCTTCCCCGAATGGAATGTTTCTGGCCAAAAAATACCTCAAAGAATCTGTCCCATATCTGTTTACAAAATAAACAGGTGAGATTGCATTGCCGAGACTCTTGCTTATTTTCTGCCCGTTTATGGTAAAGTATCCATGAACAAAAAGAGTTTTTGGAAGCTTGTTCCTTGTTGCGAGAAGCAATGCAGGCCAGATTGTTGCATGAACCCTTATTATGTCTTTTGCCATCAACTGAACATCTGCAGGCCAGAATTTTTTAAACGCATTTTTTTCTTTCAATCCTGTTATGTAATTCCAGAATGCATCAACCCAGACAAAACAGGTATGATTTTTATCAAAAGGGAGAGGAATTCCCCACGAGACTTTTTCTTTCAATCTTGATATAGAAATGTCTTTCAGCCCGCTTTCTATAAAAGAGATTATCTCTTTTTTTCTTATTTCCGGAAGGATTTTGTAGGTTCCTGCTTTAATTAGCTTTAGAAGCTGGTTCTGAAAAGCAGAAAGCCGGAAAAGATAGGCTTCCTCTTTTCGTAGTTCAGGTGTTGTTTTATGTAAAGGGCATTTTCCATCGACAAGATCAGACTCTGTTTTATACTGCTCACAGCCGATGCAGTAAAGGGCTTCATAAAATCCCTTGTAAATATGTTTCTTGTCATACAGTTCCTGCAGCACTTTTTGAACCTCTTTTTCATGGAATGGGTTTGTGGTCCTCAGGAAATTGTCATTGGATATGTTCAATAATTTAAAGGCATCCTGAAACTCTTTTGCTATCTTATCCACAAACTGCTTTGGTGTTTTTCCTGCTTTTTCAGCTGCTTCCTGGACTTTCTGCCCGTGCTCGTCTGTTCCTGTAAGAAAAAAAACATCTTTTCCAGAAAGCCTATTCCATCTGGAAATTATGTCTGCCGCTATGGTTGTATACAAATGGCCCACATGGGGAGATGCATTTACATAATATATAGGGGTCGTAACATAAAATTTGTTCTTGCTTGCCATGCCATAAAAAGAGGAAGAAGATATAAAAAGTTAACTTATTCTGAGAGCAAGGATTCCTGCACCCCTTCTTCTTTCCCTAGAACTTTTGCCATCGAGTTAATTGTTCCATAAATCTCCCTGGCCGTGTCATATGTAATCTTTCCCATGACTTCTCTTATAATAGCTATGTAAATCTCTTCTTCAACAACCCCTCCAAATTTAAGATATGCTCTCCTAGTAGTCCTGTGTTTGTTTATGATTTCTTGTAATGTTTTTCCTTCTTCCGGGTACTTTTGTTTAAATTCTTCTATTCCAAGACTTATTTTTCTCGCTCCTTTGACAGCTTCGTCATCCCAGCTTAATTTAAGAAGTAATTCTGAATCTTCAGGCAAAGCTGTCCCTTTCTTTAATCTTTTTCCTAAATCTTCTCTCACTTGTTCAAATCTCCTGTTTGCTCGGTCTCCAAAGCTACCAGAGGCGCTTGCTAAAAGCTTCAGTGCTATCAATTTTCTTGTGTCGTCTTCAAGGGTTCCCATTAATTTCTAAGGAAAATGAGAATATATAAGAATTTATCAAATCTAAAATATAGATTAGAATATGCACCAGTGGTTTAATGGTAGAATTCAAGCTTCCCACGAAGAACTAAGATCAGGCGTTTGCCCAGCGGAACAAGCTTGTGGTCCGGGTCCGATTCCCGGCTGGTGCATTTCTATCATGAATGGGGGTATTTCCACCCCAGAAAACTATTTAAAGAAAACTAATTTTTACTATCCATGTTCGGGAAGAAAAGATGCGGAAACTGCGGAGAAAAGATTGAAGACAAATATAACTATTGCCCTTACTGCCAAGCCCCTTTAAAGGACATTTCTGAACAAGAGGATTGGGGGCTTTTAGGTAAGAATGATGCAATTGATCCAGAAGAGATAAGGCTTCCAGTAGGGCTTAACAGTTTGTTCAATTCTCTGCTAAAAAAGATGAACAAGCAGATGAAAGACATTGAGAGCCAGAGCCAAAGAGAAGAGAATATCACAAAGAAAAATGGAGGAATAAGCATCTCGATAAGCACTTCTGGAAACAAGCCTCCTGAAATAAAAGTCAGGAGTTTTGGAAACGTCCCGAAATTTGCCGGCGGAGAATTTGAAAATCAAGAGGGGGGAATCCAAATAAGGAACAAAAAAGAGAAAGTTAAACTTCCTGCTTCTGATTCTGGAAAATTCGCAGGGCTTCCAAAAGTCGAGCCAAAGACAAGCATAAGAAGACTTTCAAATAAAATCACTTACGAAATAAAGATGCCTGGAGTCAAATCCACAAAAGACTTATCAATAGCACAGTTAGAAAACAGCATAGAAATAAAGGCTCTTGCAAACAGCAAGGTATTCCACAAAATAATACCAATAAGCCTTCCAATAAACAAGTACGATCTTTCTAAAGGAATTCTTACATTAGAGCTCGATTCAAAAGAGTAAGAAAACTTATAAATAGTTAATCTTCTCTGAATTTTGGAGAGCCCGTAGATCAGCCTGGTAGATCGCCGCTCTGATAAGGCGGAAGTCCTCAGTTCAAATCTGAGCGGGCTCATTTTTCATTTTTTAGTTACTTTTAAAAAGCATTTTTCTATCTTATTCTTAGTATAACAAAATGACAAAGGGAATGTATCATTATCTAAGACAGGCATGGAAAAAACCAGATCAAAAGACCCTGAGAGAAAGGATGATTTCTTGGAGAAGCTCTCCTGCATTCACAAAAGTGGAAAAACCTTTAAGACTGGACAGGGCAAGGGCACTTGGATACAAGGCCAAGAAAGGCTTTGTTGTTGTCCGTGTCAGGTTAATGCGCGGAGGCCACAAAAGACCAAGGCCAAACAAAGGAAGAAGAGGGAAAAGGCTCCATACAAGAAAAAATCTTATAATGAATTATAGGTGGATTGCAGAGCAGAGAGCTGCAAGAAAATACAGAAATCTGGAAGTTTTAAATTCATATCTAATAGGAAAAGATGGGATATATTATTTCTATGAGGTAATTCTAGTTGACCCTGAAAGGCCTGAAATAAAAAATGATTCAACGATTTCTTGGATTGGAAAGCCAGAAAACAGGGGAAGAGTTTTCCGTGGTTTGACAAGCGCTGCAAAAAAGGCAAGGGGATTAAGAAAAGAAAAAATTGAATAAGACTTAAAAATATCTGATTCTTTGCTGGTTGAGTTTTATTTAAAACAAAAACAGGAAATGAAATACCGGCAACTGGCAGAGTTCTACAATGAGGCAAGCAGCACTACAAAAAGGCTGGAAAAAACCTCAATCTTGGCAAAGTTCTTGAAGAATCTTGATGAAAAAGACAGGGATGTTCTTTACCTGCTGCTCGGGGATATCTATCCGGAATATGACGAAAGAAAAATCGGCATATCAAGCCAGATTGCAATCAAGGCCATCTCGAAGGCCACTGGAATTAATGAGAAATCTGTTATCCAAAAATGGAAGGAAATCGGTGATTTGGGAAAAGTCGCAGAAGCTCTAGCCTCAAAAAAGAAGCAGGCTACCTTGCATGGACATGCTTCTTCTCTCACGACAGAAAAAGTTCTTGAAAACCTGAGAAAACTTCCTGAACTGGAGGGAAAAGGCACTGTTGGAAAAAAACTGGATTTGATAACAGAACTCTTGGCTTTAGCAAGTCCATCAGAAGCTCTTTATTTAATCAGAACAATTATTGGAGACTTGAGAATTGGATTAAAAGAAAGTACTGTGAGGGATTCCATGGCTGCTGCATTTTTTCCCGAGACAGCTAAGGAAAGCATAAAAAAAGTCCAGGATGCCATAGATAAATCCAATGACCTCGCAGCTGTCTTTGACATTGTCCGCGATGGGCGTATTAACGAGCTCGAAAAATTGCATCTCCAGATAGGAAAGCCGGTAAAGGTCATGCTTGCCCAGAAAGCAAAAAATGTCCATGAGGCTTTTGAAGCTGTTGGAAAGCCATGCGCAATTGAATACAAGTACGATGGATTTCGTCTTGTCATCCACAAAAAAGGAGACAAAATAACATTATTCACGAGAAGATTGGAGAACGTAACAAAGCAATTTCCGGAAGTTGCAGGATATATAAGAAAATATGTTCGGGGAGATTCATTTATCCTTGATTCAGAAGCCGTAGGTTTCGACAGGAAAACTAAAGAATACAAGCCATTCCAGGAAATAAGCCAGAGAATCAGAAGAAAATATGACATAGAAAAATTACAGGAAGAGCTTCCTGTGGAAATCAATGTTTTTGACATCCTTTATTATGATGGAAAATCTCTTCTGAACGAGCCGTTTGAAAAACGCACTGCCTTGATAAAAAAGATAATAAGCAGCCATTCTTACAAAATAATTCATGCAAAACAAATAATAACTTCTGATGAAAAAAAAGCAGAAAAATTCTACAAGCAGGCCTTAAAGGACAATCAGGAAGGTGTGATGTTCAAGAATCTGACAAAAGAATATCAGCCTGGAAGCAGGGTCGGCCACATGCTGAAAATCAAGCCGGAAGCACGTGATTTGGATCTTGTAATAACTGGAGCTGAATACGGAACAGGAAAAAGATACGGATGGCTGAGCAGCTTTATCCTTTCCTGCAAAGACAATTCCACAGGAAAATTCCTGGAAATAGGAAAAATGGGAACGGGGATAAAGGAAAAACCTACGATTTCTCCAGCGATGGTTTCTGAAGAAACGCATCGGAAGGAAAAGTCAACAGAAGAATCAAAGATAGGAATTTCCTTCAACGAACTCACGGAAAAATTAAAACCATACATAACAGAAGAAAAAGGCAAAACAGTAAAAATAAAACCAAAGATTGTTATTTCTGTTACATATCAGGAGATTCAGCATTCTCCGAATTACAACTCGGGCTTTGCTTTGAGATTTCCAAGATTCACTGCTCTACGTCCAGACAAATCTCCAAACGACGCATCTACTCTTGAAGAAGTCAAAAAGGATTTCAAATCGCAAAAAAGAAGCTGGAGATATGGGTAAAGATATTGAAAAAATTTCTTAATAATAAAATTTTAAAAAGATGTCTAGTTTTCCGGCGAAGTGGCTTCGCCACTTACAACAACCACCCTGCCATAATCATACGAAATGTCCAAGTCCCAGTCGTCCGAGTTCAAGTCCAGGTCATCGAGCAGATCCAGCCTGGAAAGACCAGAATCTCTAACATAAAGATTTCTGCTTCCTTGACCTAACTTTTTTGGAAGTCCTGTTTTTTCATCAATATCTTCTGAATTAAATTGTCCGCCTTCGCTTAATATAGGTGCTTCGTAAATTTGTGCATCTTCTCTCAATCTGAATGTTAAACCATAATCATTGCCTTGAGTTGTTTGCAATTCTAAGCCTGTCAAAGGAATTACCGTGGGGTTTTTAGGGCTAAATTTTATTCCTCTTGCTTTGAGTTGAGAGGCAAGGTCTTTTGCCATAGAAGTGTTCTTGGAATTGTCTTTGTCATCCTCGGTTCTTAAAACAAGGCCAGTGTCTTCATAAGTTTCTCTTGAACTTAAAGCGCTGACTTTCAATGCTCTTTCAAGGTCGGCCTGGTTAGCTGTCCTTAATCTGTTTTGCCTTAAAATCTGGTTTGCAAGAACAACTGCAAAAGGATTTGAGCCTTTTACTACATTATCTCTGTATGCAAGAACATTTAAATTAGAATTTCCATCATAATCAGCCTTTGTCCTTCCTTGATATTCCTTTAAGAAAGCTTTTCCGAAATCTACCTGAAGAAATCCTATTTGTGGAATAGTCTGTGGAATTTCAATTAAAGGTTTTCCCTGAAATATTGGAAGTTTTGCTGTTTGAGTTTCCATCATTTTCCCAGAAATCCCATATTTATAAATGTTTCTATTATGTTATTATTTTAAAGAAGTAACAGATTATAGTGGACTAAACCCTCTGCACTTCCCTATGTCTGAAGCAATCAATCGTATGGTCATTTACAAGGCCTGCTCCCTGCATGAATGCATAACATATTATTGAGCCTACAAACTTGAATCCGCGGGATTTCATGTCCTTGCTCATTGCGTCCGACTCCATTGTTTTCGCAGGCAATTCTTTCAACGATTTGAATTTGTTCTTTATTGTTCTGTGTTTTACGAACTGCCAAATATACCTATCAAAACTTCCGAATTCTTTCTGCATTTCAAGGAACTTCCTGGCATTTTCAATAGCTCCCAGAATTTTCAGCTTGTTTCTTATTATTCCCTTGTCATTCATCAGCCGCTTGAAGTCTTTTTCGGTGTATCTTGAAATTTTCTTGGGGTCAAAGCCATGAAACGCTTTCCTGAAGTTTCCCCTTTTTTTGAGGATTGTTCTCCAGCTCAACCCTGCCTGAAATGTGTCAAGAAGCAGGTATTCAAACAGCTTTATGTCATCATGGCAGGGAGCTCCCCATTCCTTGTCGTGATATTCAATCATGTCTTTGTCTTCTGTGGGCCACTCACATCTTTTCATGATAAAAAAACTAAAAAATCATTTATAAACCTTTATAAAGCTCTCAATCTGTCATTTATAAAGCGTTTTAGCAAAATGGCAGGAACATACAAGATACAGAATATTGTTGCAACAACTTCTCTGGAAAAACCTATTCCATTGACAAAGCTGGCAAGGACACAGCCAAACACAGAATACAACCCAGAGACTTTTCCTGGCTTAGTTCTTCGTGTGAAAGAGCCAAAGTCAGCTGTTCTTGTTTTCTCTTCGGGAAATCTCGTGTGCACAGGAACAAAATCAGTAGCACAGGTAAAAAAAGTAATACAGGCAGTTATAAGGCAGCTTAGAAAGATAAATGTCAATATAACTACAAAACCAAAGATAACTGTCCAGAACATAGTTGCTTCAGGGACAATCAACCTGAAATTGAACCTGAACTTCCTGGCAATAGAGATGGAAAATACAGAATACGAGCCAGAGCAATTTCCGGGGCTTGTTTACAAACTTATAGAGCCAAATGCAACTTTCCTTCTCTTCAGCAATGGAAAACTCGTTTGCACAGGAACAAAAAACAAGCAGCAGCTCGAATACAGCATGGACCAGCTTCTGAAGAATGTAAAGGCTGTTCTTAAGAATTACAAGAAGTGATTAATTCTATCCAAATGAAGTCTCCGAGTGGCGAGGCTGTCTGTCTGCAGAAACTAAATCAAAACCTCTTCCCTCAAGGTATCTGATAATTCTATAAAAGGTTCTGTAACATGAATCACCATCAGCAAGCATTACCGCATCTTTTGTATCAGAGAAATTTGCAGCAACGTGTTCTATGTTATTACGCACATAAAATAATTGGGCAAATTTTTCATCGAATGGATTAGTTTTAATTCTTAATTGATAACTTTCAGATTCACAAAATCCTTCTCCTAAGTGAATAACCATAACTGCTTCTTCTAAAGTAATATCCACTAACTTCTTTTTGTGATTCTGTTTTTCTTCCATAAAAAGAGCAAATTTATTTAGTTTATTAAAATTTATGTGATTTATTTATCAGTCTAATCCGAGAAACACCAATCTTCCAAAACCATTCAATAGTTTACAACAAAGTATAAAAATAACTTTTATATCAAATTTAAATACGAAAAAGGAATAAAAATGGATAGCCTTGAGACTACGACAAGTACTGCAAACTCGAAATCTAAAAACGAGGACTTGATGATAGAGGCCAAGGGCTTCTTTGATTCCTATAAAAAAGAGCTTGGAGAGTCTCTGCGAAAAGGAAAAGGCACAATTTTGCTTGATTTTATGAAGCTTCTGGAATATTCAAACAAACTTGCAGAGGAAATCCTCGCAAATCCTGAGGAGAACATCAGGATTCTGGAACTTGTAATTGAGGAAAAAGGTCTTATAGAAAATGTGAGAGCAAGGCTTTTGAATCTGCCTAAAAGCCTGGAAATACAGATAAGAAATCTTCGTTCAAGAAATCTCAACGAAATGGTCGTTGTTGAAGGCCTTGTCCGCCAGGCTTCTGATGTAAGGCCGCAGGTTGTGAATGCAAAATTCGAATGTCCGAGCTGTGGAACAATTCTTTCTGTTCTTCAGATAGAAAAAAAATTCAGGGAGCCGATGAGATGCTCTTGCGGAAGGAGAGGTGGCTTTAGATTAATAAGCAAGGAAATGGTTGATACTCAAAGGCTTGTCATTGAAGAATCTCCTGAAGCTCTGACAGGAGGAGAACAGCCAAAAAGGATAAATATTTTTCTTAAAGAAGACCTTGTGGAACCGAACATGGAGGAAAAAACAACTCCTGGGAGCCGTGTGAAAGTAATGGGAATTCTCAAGGAAGTTCCTGTTCCTTTGCCTTCCGGAGGCCTTTCAACCAGATTTGAACTTGCAATTGAAGCGAATAATATAATTCCACTGGAAGAAACTTTTGAGGAATTAGATATCAATGAAGAAGACGAGCACCAAATTCTGGAACTTTCCCAAGATCCGAAAGTATTTGAAAAACTTACAAGAAGCATAATACCGAGCGTCTGGGGCTATGATGAAATAAAACGCTGCCTTATTCTGCAGTTGTTCGGAGGAGTTGTGAAAATACATGCAGATGGTCAGAGAAGCAGGGGAGACATGCATATTCTTCTTATAGGAGACCCGGGAGTTGCAAAAAGCGCAACTCTGAACTTCATGGCAAGAATATCTCCAAAAGGAAGATATGTCGTAGGAAAAAGTACCAGTGGTGCTGGTTTGACAGCAACTGTTGTCAGAGATGAATATCTCCGCGGCTGGTCTTTGGAAGCAGGTTCTATGGTTCTTGCAAATAAAGGTCTTATTTGTATTGACGAGCTGGAAAAGATGGATCCGGGAGACAGAAGCGCGATGCACGAGGCAATGGAGCAGCAGACAGTGACAATTTCAAAGGCAAATGTTCATGCAACCCTCAGGGCAGAAACTTCTGTGTTGGCTGCAGCTAATCCAAAATTCGGGAGATTTGATCCCTTTCAGTCAATAGCACAGCAGATAGATCTTCCTCCAACTTTGATAAACAGATTTGATGTCATCTTTCCTCT
>ERZ1292632.667-Hain-H43-01um-R2-667-length-38232-cov-6_pt2 | contig 24788 bp, 32 predicted proteins | sample MGYA00564407_ERZ1292632 | MGnify/ENA primary metagenome ERZ1292632 (study PRJEB36523, sample SAMEA6512637) | groundwater metagenome | collected 2019-01-08 | study: AquaDiva: Metagenomics assemblies of 32 groundwater samples | reverse complement strand
GGCCGGGGATGCGGCCGGGGATGCGGCCGGGGATGCGGCCGGGGATGCGGCCGGGGATGCGGCCGGGAATGCGGCCGGGGATGCGGCCGGGAATGCCCAAAATACTGAGCTTGAGCGTCTCGTCACCGAGGCGCACGAGAGGGAGGCGACGTGATGGCTGGGAAGTTCGGGGAGCCGTGGGACAGCGACGGCGGAGATCAAGATCATCCCGAGATGGAGTACTGGGTGGGTGTATTCACTGGCCGGGTGTCCTCTGGCATCACCAGCCAGCTGATGAGGCGCCGAGCTATCGACTGCGTCAACGCCCTCGCCGGCCTGAACCCGGCCGCCCTCGCGGACCTCATCGCGGTGGCGGAGGAGGTATGGGCGTCCGTGCCGGCGACCTACGACGAGCAGCACCTGAGCGTCATACGCCATGCTCAGGCGCTCCGTCGCCTGACAACCGCGCTGGCAGCTATGAGGGAGGGCCGCGCATGACCCGCGAGGAGATGATCCGCCGAGGGTGGCGCGAGAGCGATGCTGGTAGCGACGCATGGTACCAGCCTGGCCTCTGTGCAGTTGACCTCGCTGACTATGCAGTCGCGCGCTTCGAGCGATGGAAAGACGCGGCCGTCGCGGCGGAGCGGGAGCGGTGCGCGCGGATCGCCGACGGGATGTTTGACTGGCGAGCGAGCGGCCACTACCAGAACGCTGCACAGGCCATCGCCGCCAGCATCCGCGAGGAGCCGAAGTCGACACGAGAGCAGTTGAGCGGATGGCAACCAGAAGCGCCGCCGGCCGGAGCGGTGGGGACATCCACGGGAGCGCTTTCTGACGCCGACCCTGTGGCGGCGGTGGTCGAGCGGAACGTGGTCTGGCGGAAGATTGGAAGTCACCCCCGCTCTGGATCGTACCTTATCTTGGCCGATGACGGCGAAGTCGGTGACGGCCTCAATCTCACACTGATCCCAGAGTGGGTTGAGGCAGATGGGGACGATCGCGGCGTCAGGGGTCATGTTGTGTCCGCGCTTCTGCGCATCGCCCGCGCCGCCGTGGAGGCTGCGACGACAGCCGAGCGCGCCCTGCGCAAGCGGGCGGAGACGGATAGGGCGAGCATCAAGATCGCATATGACAAGCTGTTCAAGGATGCCGTGGCGCTGGAGCGTAGATTGGCAGCTGCCCTCCGCCGCGACGCGGGAAGGGAGGCGACGTGAGCGACAGCGAGAATGCAGCGAAGGCGTGTGCAACATGCGACGGCAAATGCGAGATCGTCGTCGTATCCACATCTGGAGCGCGGACGATCGTTAAGTGCCCAGAGTGCTTCCCAGATGCGGAGACGTGGCATCGTGCGCTCATGGCAGCAGCCTGCAGCGTGGAGATGCCATGACCCGCCGCGACTGGAAGCTTGGCGAGGTCTGCGAGCACGGCAGCCTCGGGCGCAAGTGCGACCGCTGCGACCGCGACGAGGACATCGCGGAACTGCGCGAGGACCGGACGCTCCTGCTCGCCGTGCTCAAGGCCGCGCGGGAGATCGACATCGCCGAGGAGGGATGGGAACGGCAGATGTTCATCCTCCAAGGATGCGTGACCGCGTGCCAGCACATCATGACCGACACTCCGAAGCCCGTGACGCGCGAGCCCGTCGAGATCACCGGAGTCAGCAACCCGACGGCGGACATGGAGCGCGAGATCGCTGTCCTCCGCGACGCGGTGGACCGGCAGCGCAGAGCACTCGTCGATGCCCGCGAGTTTGCGCACGTGACAGCGCGCGAGTCTTGCGGATTTCAGCAAGCGCGGGCGAAGGATTGGCTGGCACGGGTGGACATACACGGCAATCTCGTCGCCGAGGAGCCGAAGCCATGACCGCCCACGGACCTGCGGCGAGGCTGGCGGAGGCGCTGATGAGCTACGCGCAAGACCTGACAACGAGCGGCGGGCACTACCAGGCAGCAAGGGCTGCCGCCCGCGCCCTGCTCGCGCGGCTGGAGGAGATCGAGCCAGCGCTCAAGACCGACAGCCTCTGCACCTGCGGCCACGCGAGCGACGCGCATCTTCTGCCGTCACAGCAGATGTATTGCGCCGTCGACGACTGTCCATGCATGCACTACAAGGAGGAACGATGCGAAGGCTCTGGTGCTGGATCGTTGGGCATCGGTGGCAACATTGCGCCGAGTGGTTCGGTCCCCACCGACACGGCCCCGACTGTCTCTCCATCTGCGTCCGATGCGGCACCAGCCGCTGAGTCTGGGCCTGAAACCTCGGCTCCCGCCGCCGCTCCGCTTTGCCCTGAGTGCCACGGCGACGGCATGGTGCAGGTGCATCGCCAGGAAAGCGACGTGGCAAACTCCGGTACGTGGCACACCTGCGTCGGCTGCCTAGGCGCCGGGCGCGAACCGAACAAGGAGACCACATGAAGACCATGACCGTGACGCTTGAAGTCGAGACCAACTGCCCAATCAGCATCCTCCGTTCCGCGAAGGAGTGGAACTCGTGGAACGGTGCGGAGTCGCTGACTACCTTCGGAAGCGAGTCAAAGTGGTTCAAGATCCGCGTCGTTCAGGCGCAAGCGAACGTCGCGGACCAGACCAAGCCCAAGGTCAAGCGCCCGAAGAAAGGCCGAGCATGAAGACCAAGAAACGCAACGTGAAGACGTGCTGGGTGGCGAGGCCGACGCTCAACATGGACTCCTACGACCGGAACAGCCTCCAGTTCACCGACTACCAGCCGGAGGATGGACGCCATGCGGAGGCACAGGTGGATCATCCGAAGCGGATCGTCCGATTCCTGACGGACGATATGTCGTGGAAGCTGTTTGGCCTCGCGCTGAAACCAGGATGCGATCCGGTCGAGGTCCGCATCGAGCGAGTCGTCCGCAAGCGCGGCAAGTTCGCCAAGCGGCCGGCCAGGAAAGCGAGGCGGAAGTGATGGCTTGGATCACCGAAGCGCGGAAGCGGTGCGATGCGGCGACACCGGGACCGGCCATTCCACGGTGCGAGCCTATCCGCGAGCCGTCGCACTTCATCCGGTTCGCGGATGATCCGAGCCGTCCCCCGTGGGGCGGAATCGAAGTAACGACAGCTAAGGCACTCGAGGATCTACGCTTCATCGCTGGCGCCTGGGCCGATCTCCCGTTCGCGCTGGCGATGCTGGGTGAGGCCCGCGCCTTGATGACCGAGCCGTACATCGATCGCCAGCGTGCGATGCAGGACTGGATCGCCCGACTGGACCGAGGGCCTGGATAGCACATCGATTCGCCGGCCGGCTGCGGTGGCCATCGCCGCGTAAGACGCACTGAGGCGCGTCTCCGGCCGGCGGGTCGTCAATCACCCGATCCAGGCGTGTAGCCTGGTGACCTTGGACGGCCTCGGTCGTCGCGAAACCTCTTTCCCGGGGGCGCCGCGATGGCCGGGGCCGGCTTTTTACGGCCACGGCTCCGGCGGGAACGGGCAGTCCATGTCCTCGGTATAGCCACGGAAGACAAGCCGGCCACCATTGACCGCGTAGCAGGCGGTCTTGACTTGGGACGTTGAGTCGGTGGACCGTGAGTCCATGGGAGTGGCGTCAGTGCCTGACCACCACTCGCGCCGAATGCCCTGCGTCGCTAACGCCACCGCCGACAGGCCGAGGAGGGAGCGGAAGATCGAGCGGCGGGTCATGGCACCTTCGCCGCCTTGCCCCAGTCGGCCATCCCTTGCGCTCCAGTCAGCGTCGCCACGAGGATGGCGACTTGCCAAAGCACGTCGTCCGAGACGTTCCATCCGATCTTCCCGATGAGGATGGACGCGATGCCGATGAGCGTAGTCCAGAACTTTTTCGATGCCGCTAGACCCTTGATCGCTTCACCCATATCACTTGCCTCCTACAGGAGCGCAGAACCACCCTTCAGGAAGGAGGATGTCGTTCTCGCTCAGTTCCCACTTGCCTTCCACCAGGACGTAGATCCGGCCCGAGACGTTCGGTCCGATCCGAATCAGGTCCGTCGGGTTCCCTTGTTCGTCCAGCGTGATCGGCGGGATCAGAACCACCCGCTGACCGCCTGCGCACCCAGTCCCCGAAAGACTCACGAGAGCCGCGAGACACAGGGTCAGAATCCATCGCATGATCGGGCTCCTTCTTCTTGAAAAGGAACGGGAGCAACGCTTCCAGAAGCGGCTTGATCCAGCCCCACATCAACGCTTCCCCCACATGAACTCGATGCGGTCTTCAAGCGCATGCACCCGCTCATGCAGGTGGGCGTTGTCCATCTGGAGCTTCATCAACCACCCGCCCAGCGTGAACGCCAGAGCCAAGAGCGTCACCACCCAGCGCGTAGGCAGCCGGACCCTGTGCTCCGTGATCTGGATGGCGTCGGTCGGAGTCTTCACTTCCAAAGCCTCTCCGCCAGCACCGGCCCCACGATCGTCGCGAGCCCGGCCAGGATGGCGAAGTAGATCGAAGCCTTGACGGCCAGCGACTTCAAGTCAAGCCTGAGATCCGTGACGAGTTCCGCGAGCTTCGTGAGCTTCGCGCAGGTGTCGGCGTGCTCTTTGCGTTGCTCATCCCACCGCTCCGAGCAGATCGCGCTCAGGTTTTCCATGTGGGCTAGCCGAGTCTCGACGTCCGGCATCTAGTCGTCCTCTGGTTAGACCGCGATCTTATATCGCAGACAGATGAGAAGCTCTTGAAGGTTGCCGGCCGCAGCCGCTTTCACGGCCTGGAACTCCAGGACCGCAGCCGACGCCGGTGTGAGATTCTGGTCCAGGCCGAGCGAGTAAGCCGTGTCCGCCGTGATGGCGGCGCCGTTCGTGCTCTTCGCGGTCGACCTGAGATCCACCGCTGCCGTCAGATTCCGAACCTGGAATGTCCAGAAGTTCGTCGCGTCCGAAGTGACGCCAAGCTCAGAGACGATCAGGCAGTCTGAGATCGTGCAGCTCGCAGGCACAATGATGAGGAACTTCTCATCCGACGCCGAGAGCGTGCCAGCATGAACGGTCGCAGTCTGAATCACAGCGTCGATCTGGCTCTTGATCGCGAAGTCCCCGGCCGCGGTCGCCGCGGAGCCGCCGGTGATCTTGTTCGTGCCCATCGCGATCACGCCGGACATCGTGCCGCCGGTCAGCGCGAGAAGGCCGCCGGCCGCAGAGCCGCCGTTCGGCATGATCGTGATCCAACTCGCGTTCGTCGAGTCGCGGACCTTGAGGATCGGTGACGCGGCCGTCGTCGTGTCCCACCAGAGCATATAAGCGACGAGCGATGCTGGAGCCGACGTGCCGGAGTGGACCGTGCGCAGCGTCTCAAGCGCGTCGTTGATCTTCGATCGGTCGGCGCTCGGCGTGCCGCTGCCGGCCATCGGGACGTTCCAGGTTTGGCTCATACAAGTACTCCAGTGACAGTGATCCAGTGAGGCCCGGCAGCGTGGGCACCGGTAGATCCCGCGATGTTCTCCCACCCGATCCGAAAGTTCGTCCCCGCGGCGATGCTCATCATAGGGGCAGCGATCGTCCCCTCGACGAAGAACTTGACATGGGTATTCTCCGCCTGATCAAGCATCTGCGCCAGCGTCGTGTTGACGCCCGCGCTCGTCCGCACGACGGCGTTGATGTCGTAGTTCGCGCCCACCGTGGCTCCGGTGAGCACGCTCGCACTGATAGATAGCAGCTTGAGCGTCTTCCCAGCCGGCACGACGTAGCCGGCCAACGTCGTGGCATTATTGAACATTGCGACCGTAGTCGCGCCGACGGCAGTTGCTGACGCACTCCAAGTAATCAGCGTAACCGGCGTATAGACCACCGCGTCGTGGGCGAGCGCCTTAGTCGTGCCCCCAGTTCCCCCGTTCGCAAGCGGCACCGGGTCCGCGAGCAGCGCCGCCGCTCCGAGCCCGAGCGTCGTTCTCTGATTGGACGCCGCGGCGTCGTCGAGCAAAGCTCGGCCGGCGGCGGTACAGGCGATCTCCTCAACGTCTCCGGAGCCGGCCGTCGATCGGCCGAGCAGCTTGTCCGTCGCGGAGACGTCCTGGATCTTCGCGTAGGTGACAGATCCGTCAGCGATTGATGCTGTTGCTACGCTCGGCCCAAGGCTCATGTGATCTCCACTCCGAAGACGTTGAAGGAAATCTTGGTAGCGGAAGCATAGACCCGAATCACGTCAGTGGCACCAAGGGTAATCCCGATCGTCACCTCGAAGCTCGTGTTCCCGTCGAGAGCGTGATCGAAAAGAATGTACTGCTTCTCGTTATCCGCAGCCCCCGCCACCGCGATTGATACGCGAAAGGTCTTCGCTGTGGCCTCCTGATTGCAAACCATGATCGACGACACCACCGCCTGCGTTGCCGCCGGAACAGTGTAGACCGCAATCAGCGTCGTCGCCGCCGGAATGAGTTGCCCAAGTACCTTCCTGGTTTCGGCCATCACATACCGCCTTGTTGGAGGATGTCCGCGTACTCGTCAGTAGCGGCAGCCCCGGCCGTCGCTTGACTCCACAGCCTCGTGTTCATCGCGGACAGCTCCGGAACGTACCGCGAGTGCGGCCGCCTCATCGTGATCGTCGCCGCAACGTTCGTGAGGCTCCGCTCAAAAGGACACCAGCCGAACGCGACGGAACCGTCGTTGATCGATCCCGACGGCGCGAGCGCGGCCACGATGTCGATCGGCCCGTCCCACGTCATGCACGACGCCGGCAGCGAGTCCCAAGTGAAGCCCATGTCATCCCACGTCAGGCCCTCAGCCACCTCGAAACCGTTCAGGTAGAATGCGTCCCACGTCTGCGAGCAGTCGTCCCATCGCATCGCGCAGTCGTCCCATGTCCGGAGCACGTTCTGCAAGCCGGCCGTCACCGTCACGACGCCGCGGCGCGTCCCCGTCTCCGTGACCGCGTTGGCGTAGGTGCCGGTGAGATTGGTCCCGTCGAGGATGAGCGTCGTGCCCGAGACCACCGTCTGCGTCTTAGTCCCGCTCCACGCCGCGCCCTCATCCTGCGAGTCAGTCTGCGTGTAGCTCGCGGTCGGAAGCTGGAACGTCACCGACGCCGTGACTTCCGTCACGGACACCACTCCGATCGACGACACCGACCGAACGCGAACCGTTTGCGTTCCCGTGAACGGCGCCGACGTTGAGAAGATCTCCGGCACGCATTCCGCGATCAGCACCGACGCCGCCCACGTCGAGCCGTACCGGATCTGGTAGCCGGCCACGAAGCGATCATCCGTCGGCGGCCCGATGCAAACGGTGAGGTCGCCGTTCACGACGTGCGCGGACACGGATGCCGGCGCCGTCGGCGCGACATGGCGCCCGCGAATGAAGACGTAGCCGAGGGTGCCGTACTCCGGCGTCCGGCGTGTCCCGCGCTTCGACACCGGCACCACGGATACCACCAGTGTTGACGACGCCGCGAGCCCGTCCGTGATGACGAGTCGGTCGCCGTGGGAGCGACCGGCGTACAGCCACTCCGACGTTGCACCGTCCGAATCGTAGAGGCTCCGGTACCAGACGTCCGCCCCGTGCCATCGCTCATCAGGGTCCCACGTCACGCGCACGGCGTCGATGTTCCGGCCGTCCGTGCCCCACGCCGAAACCTCCTCGACGCGGAGATTCTCGACGGCGCCCGGCATCGCCCGCGGATCTGGCATGACGTCGGTGAACTCTTCGACGTCGCCGGGATCGTCGGAGTAGATCGACGCCGAATACTCGACGCAGGTGAAGCGCCGCGAGAGATCAGCCTCCGTCTCGATAGCGAGGACGCGGTAGGTCTGCCGGTAGCTCGTGCTCGTGCCGGCCATGTAGGGATCGCCGGCAACCGGCACGTCGATGCCGTCCCACGCTGCCGTCACCGTGATCGCGACGCCGCGAGAGTAGGTCCCGTTCGTCAACGTCCGCTCCTGGATCATGTCGGCGCCCGTGCCCGAAGTCTTCACGGTGATCTTGTTCGTGCCGCTCGGGATCGCGAGCGAGTGATCCAACACGACCGTCGCCGTCGTTGCTGACAGAACGCGCCCGCTAGTCCCGACCGCGTTGGCATCGTGGGTGAAGTAGATTACATCGCCAGGGAGAAGGTGAATCGACTCGACGCCGGCCGTGAATGCCAGCCGGCGTTTCGAGTGCTTCGCGACGAGCATCCTCCACTGAGCAAGCCGGTACGCCTGCGCCGCCCGCGTCACACCGACGGCCGCGATCGACTCCTGGACAACAGTCTCGCCGGCCGTGAAGACCGCGGCCGTGTCGAGACGCGACGCCTGGTCCGCCTCGTAGTTGGTCTCCTCGTTTAAGTACTGGACCTCGACGGCGTTGACGCGACCGTATCGCCCCTGGTACGTCAGCTCGACGTCGCGAACGTTACCCATCGTGAAGGCGTAGATCGGAGTCGCCGTCGTTTCGAGAACGGGCTTCACCTTCCGACCGATCATGATGAGCCGCGCCCAGGACGAGAGCGCGATGCCGTTGATGACTTCCCATCCCGATCGCACCGTGTCGAGCACGAGATCGCACCTGGACCGCTGCGTCGTGCCGCCGCGGCCGTCATCGACCATCGTGTCAACAAGGTTGGCCCACGCGAGGAACGCCGCGAGGTCGATGTTGTCGAGCGAGAGCCGGCCGTTCCGCCCAAGCCCGTAGTGCGGATTGATGAGCGCGTCCATCGCGCACCAGGCCGGGTTGTCGGACCATGCTCCTGTGAAGGTCGGCGCCGTCTCGGAGATGCCGTCCCAGATGTAGACCGTGCGGCCCTTGATCGTGGACGTGATCGAAGGGATGCCGCCTGAGAGTTGGTCCGTCGCGACCGCGCGCACTGCGAGCAGCGCCTTGCCAGGGTAGCTCAGCTCGTCCGTCGTGATCTCGTGGACCTCGGTCAGAACGGACTGAGATTCCTTGTCAGTCGCGGTCTCCGGCCACGCTGGGGAAAGCCGCTCGATCTGGATCTCGTACTTGTCTTTCGCGAGACCGTCCTTCCGGAACATCCGAGCGAACGGTCCGCGCCGCGCGTTCTGCACGACGAACGTGTCCGTGTCCCATGTCGTCGTACCGACGACGCGGCGCCGGATCGCAAACGTCACCGTGCGCCCGCTAACCCCACCGTTCGGACTGATGTCGTAGAGCCCGATCGGGAACTGGATCAGCACCTCAAACGCTTCCGCACGTTGCGTCCCGACGTGCGTAAACGGGTTGCCCACCAGGAGCGTAAACGTGTACGCTGATACGTTGACAGTCTCGCGGAAGCCAGGGATCGGCTCTTGATCGGAAAGCCCAAGTCGCACTGATACAGAACAGTTGTAGGACGACGCCGGGTTACTGTCGATCTCGATTGCAGCCGGGATCGCTGGGCCCGTGAGATCGTCCACCGCAGACGTGAGGCCGGCGATGGAGTGAATCGGTCCCCGGCTCACCATGATCAACACGTAGAGGACCGAGCGGCCTTCGGAGTCCGCCCGCTGGAACGCCGAGATGATGTGCCCTCCGACCCGATGCGTGCCGTAGACCACCGGCTGCGCGGCGCCGATCCCGGAGCGATTCCGGAGGAACCCAGAGAGGTCGAACGTCGGGGAGGATTCTTCCGCGCGCTGCTTCGGCGGCGGCGCTGCCTGCATCAGCAAAGCGGCAGCAAGTGACAGCGCAACGCCGGCCAGTATGACGCCCACGTCGATGAAGAACTCCGTCGCGATAGCCGGTGCCGCAAAAAACGTGATCTGCCCCGGCCACCGCGCAAGGACCACGATGCCGCCGGCCTCAACGGTGCCCGAAACCAGCCGGAGGCCGGGCGACTCCAGATCCTTGGCGCCGAGCCCGGGCTGCCACGGAATCCGGCGGACCACCCGGCCCCCGGTCAGGTTGATCTCGACGACGGTCAGGTCCCCGTCCGCGGGCGCTGGGAGCGATTCTACGGGCGGGTCCGCGTCCAGGGTCCTGGCGTATCCCTTGACCAATCCAGCGCCCACGGCCGCCCGGAGCGGCGACACGACGACGCCCGAGAGCCGCGTCGAGTGGAGGACCTCGCCGACCCCGAGGTAAACCCCGACGTGAGGCCGGCCCTGGTGCACCATCAAGACCGCGCACCCGGGCTCCGGCTCCGTGATCGCCTCCCACCCGCCGCGCTGGGAGAGGAAGGCCGGCGACGCCGGGTCCGGGAGCTCCACGCCGAGCCGTCGGTAGACCTCGACGACGAGGCCGAAGCAGTCGAGGCCGGCGGCCGGATCCCGCCCGTCCTCCGCCCACGGCACCGCCAGGAGATCGTCCCAGAGCGCGGGCGGCAGCCGGCCCTCGGTGCGAATCCGCTGAGCCACCGCAACGGCCTCAGACACCGGCCGGCCCTCGCGGGATGCTGGGATGCCCCCCAAACCGGAGCGGATGGAACACCGCCGATCCGTTCGCCGCCTCGTTCTCACCGTGCGCGCGACATCCGTTCCCACCCTCGAGCGACAAGTCACACGTCGTCCCATCGAAGTTCGGCCGCGTCGCCGCGATCAGATTCGCCAGCGCCGTGTTGTACAAGCACTCGCTCGCGCCGTAGACGTAGTCGCACCGGCCGCGCGCAAACCTGCGCGCCGGGAGCGGCGCGTCGAGCAGCGCGTAGACCCCAAGCGTGAACGTCGCGACAGCAAGCGCGAGCGTCGCGTGCGTCACAGTGAACGTGCCCCAAGGGATCGACGTCGTCAGGTCCGTCGAGAGCACCTGCGAGAGCGTCACGTTCCGGTCGAGCACGGAGCCGGCCTCAAGATACCCCGCGATCTCGCGGCTCACGTTACTGACCACGACGATCGGCCGAGGAAGGTTTCCCTCCGCGTCGCGCGTGAGCCCGGCCACGCCGATCGGGAACGGCGAGTAGACCACGCCGCCGACCGTCAGGCTCCGGTCGTACGCGCAAACGTTCATCCCGTTCGTGCCGTCGAGATCCACGGAGAACAGCCAGACCCACGGTGCCGTCGAGTGCATCGTATTCTTGGCCGTCACGTAGGAAGTCGTGAGAGTCTCAGGCACCCGTGAAGATCTCCTGCACGTCGAAAGAAGCTGCCCACACTGCCGGCGCGATCTGCGAAGTCCGAACCTCTGACACGATCCGAACCAAGACCACCTCCCCCGTTTCCGGGTCAGTCCAAGAAAACGCTTTCTTCCCAACGTTCACCGCAGCCGACAGCGTGAGCAGCGTTGCGCGATCAGTTGTGTTGATGGCTTCCCAGTGCAGCGCCCACGTCCTCCGCCTCCGCGTCGATCGCGCGACTGATGCGACGTAGCCCGCGTCGTACGGATGGTCCGTCGAGGCGAACTGATCCTGGACGGAGTAAGTGTAGTGGTGCGGGAGCGTCAACGTCTCAGCGCCGGAGTCGTCCTCGGCCGCAACCGAGATCGGCGTGAGAGTCGCCGCCGGCGTCAACGTCGGCGCCGGGTAAATCACCGGCTGCACTGCGAGCGCGCCGACATCCCTGACGCGGAAGTTGTCGAAGAGGATCGGGTACTGCGGATCGGTCGAAAAGATAGGAAAGCCGTGATTGTTACCGACCGTTCCGAGCGGGCCCGGCACTTGCGCCATGAGCCCGGCGTAGTGCGGAGTCGTCGCGATGTTACCGCTCGAAAAGCCGAGCGTTGACGGGAAGATGATCCCGGATCCGTAGAGCTGAACGCCGTCCAGAGATCCGGTTACAGTGATCGGCGCGTTGCTCGCCTGCACCGTGAATGAGACCTTTACCGCGAGCGTGTGAATCGAACCGGCCGCGGCCACCTGCGCACCCGAGAGAAGGAACCCAAGCACCGGCGGCAACGTGAAAAGCGTCCCAGCGCCGCTCCGGTACTGCCACCTGATGCGCTGATTGCCTGACGAGTCGCGCCACCAGACAAACTCGAAGGATGAGAACGCGGCGTTCGCACCGGCCGACATGAACACGATCCCGGCGTAGGCATCCTCGGTCGAAGAGTAGACGGCCGGCGTCTCGAAATCGACGGACACGTCGTAGGACTTCGTCGTGGTCCCGGTCACGAGCGAGTACGGATCGACCGCCTGAAGGATCGCGCGCCGAAACGTGGCCGGCGTTCCGTCCACTCGGAGCTGAGAGCCTGTGAGCGTCCACGTATCGCCGGTCTTCACAGTCCACGGTGACGCTACGGCGCCGCCCGTGCGGTTGAAGTCGTCGAACTGGACGGTGACGCTCATGCGCCGCGGACCCTCCGCCGGAACGCCGGCTGCGTCTCGAGCGCCTCGATGAGCCCGGCGAGCGCCGCGGCCTTGACTTGCTTGGGGTCGCCGCCGTTGACATTGACGGTCTGGTTCACCGTGATGCCTTCGCCGCCTCCCTTGCCGATCCTCCCTGACGTGTTCGGGTAGAACCGCTCGGGCTCGTGCTCACCGACGACGTAGCTCCCGCCCCGCGAGACCGGTCCGCCGCCGGCACGGAAGGTCGGGAACCCGGCGCTCGCGGGCGGCCCGTACGCGGTCGGAACTTCTACTACTCCGCCACTGAACAAGCCCGTAAACAGCCCAGCGAACAGGCTCGCGAACTGTTGATTGAGAAAGATGCGTCCGACTTGACGCAGGATGTCCGAGGCCATCTGCCGGAACGCATCAGAGACACGCCGCGTCCCGTCGATGATGCTGATGAATGCATCCGTGAATCCATCAGCAAGGTATTGAGCACTCGTCTGTAGCAGCGGATGCAGCTCCCGCACGACGTCCGCCACCTGATAGACCGCACGCTCCGCCCGCTCGACGTTGATCACGATGCGCCCGGTGACTTCACCGATCTGCTCGTGAACACCGTAGACGTCATTCATCACGCGCTGGAACTCTTTGTCCGACTCGAATAGCTTGGCCCACGTCAATCGAATCCCGGCCATCGCGCGAGAGAACACCGTCGCAACGCCGGAGATCACGGTGCCGATCTTCCGCACCGTCTCGATTATCTGAGGCCCATTCTCCGCAAGCCACTGAGCGAACCGATCAAGCGCGTCCGTGATCTGGTCCGCAAACCTGGAGATCACCTCGCCGGCGATCGCCTTGAACGTCGCAAACAGGCGATTGAATGAATCCGCCACGCGGTTGATGCCGCTCTGTTGCTCGGCCGAGAACACGGCCTTGAACTTATTCTCGCTCGTGCTGAGCCCTTGGATCAACCTCACCAACGCGCCGCCTGTCAGCACGAGCATGAGCGTCTGCATCGAAAACAGGCGCTTCGTGAACTTCTCGACTCCATCGATGAGCAGCCCGAACCCACGGATCCCGAGCGCGCCGAACCGCGTCACCGCAGCTCCGACCGTCCCGAGCACGGCCGACGCCGCATCCCGAGCGCGGATCACGATCGTGAGGTCTTCAGTCGCGGGCACGCTTTGACTCCGCTTCCATGTGCCTTCCGATCTCTTCTCCGATGATGTTCATCGCAGCGAAGAATCCTGACGCTTGGTCCAATACCCCTCCGGCCACAGGGAGAGCACCGGCCTCCCACAGATTCCACAGACGTAGCACCCGTCCCGTCGTCGCGCCCACGGCGCGGCTCGGACACTCATGCAGCGGTGCCCCTGACAAGCCCCGACAGAGATCGCAGCCGCCTGGCGCTCCGGGCACGCGCCCGCAACGCCAGCATCGGAGGAACGCGATCGGGCGCTCCGTGCGCCCACCATCGCACCCCCACCCCTTCCGTTGCCACTCCGTTGTCGGGCATCCATGCTCGTGTCCCAGGAAGGCGCCCGCTACAAGACCGGCGCCGACGATGAGTTTTTTCTGTCAGTCTCCGTGAGCGCTGCCGCTTCCGTGATCGCGTTCGCGATCTCGACGCGCCACGTCGCGCGCAGCCGGCTCAGGAATGCATCCGTGACGATGGACCGATTCAACCGCTTGTCCATGCGATCGTCAAACGGAACCGCGTTCCCGTCGATGTCGTAGAACTCCTCGACACCGACGAGCCCAAGCCGCAACACTTCGAGGTCCTGCGTTCCTGATCGAACTGCGACGTGCTCCGTCGCGCGGTCGTACACCGCGACGGCATCTTGAATCCGCGACTGCTCTCCGACGGTGAGCGGCTTGAGCATCCACGTTGTCGGGCGTTCCGCGTCCCTGTCCTCGCGGAGCACGTACTTAAACGGCTTGGTCGGGTCGATTGCGATTGCCATGATGGTTACAGTCCCGTGATCGCCAGCGTCCACTCGTCCTCGCCGGCCGCGGCGCTCCGGTTCAGCGCCGCCTCGCACGCGAAGATCCCGATCCCGTTGCGGTCGCCGTGCGTCACCGACCGAAGCTGCGCCTTCGGAGCGTCGAACGAGAACGTGCGCAGCGCCACGCTCGGACTCGACGTCGCCGGCTGCACAAAGTCCCACGCGACGGCGACTTCGGTCCCGTCCACGAGTTGCGTGAAAAACGCCTGCGTCGTGAGCAGCACCGCTTCGGGGTCGATCTTGAGCATCGGCGCTCGGTCGATCACCGCGTAGCAAAGGATGCCCTGATCGGAGGACAGGTCCTCGCGCGGCACCACGACGTTGCCTGCATCGAACTCCATCGTGGAGCACTTCGCGGAGAATGCGTTCCACGTCAACGCAATCCCGTGGAAGCTCGCCGCGACGACCGCATCGTGCGTCACCGTGTTGAGTGCGTCATCCGTGAACTTGAGCGCCCAGCTCGGTGTCGCGTCCGCGTCGTTGTTGTCCGAGACGCCGAAGAACTCCCACTCCAGCATCGCCGGGAGACCAGGCTTGCCCACCAGCTTGAACGTCCCCGCGCACCCGCGCATGCCGACGCGGATCGTGTTGTTGCCGGTAGTCCCGCTCCCGGCCGTCATCACGTACATCGTCAGTGTTTTGTGATTCGTCCGGTCCGTCGTCGGCGCGTAGACCCCGGTGCCGCTGGTGAACGGGCACCCGCACGCTTCGAGCAACGGGCCCCAACGATCCTGCGTCGCGGTCGCCGCGAGCTTCACCAGCTCAGTCTTGAACGTGATCCGGCCGAGCGTCTGCCCGAGGATGTGCGCGTTCCGGGACAGTGAGTTGCTCACGATCCTGCGATCGTGAAACCGAACGTCAGGCGTGTAGGAGACATCGAACGCGCGGACGTTTGAGAACGTACCGTCCACGAGGTTGGCGTCCGTGGCCTGCGTGCCCTTCGCCGTCTCGGCCTTGAACATGATCTCGCCGAGCCTTGAGTTGAATGGTTCTGGCATAGCTAAATCCTCGTGCTCGGGCTCTGGTCCGAGATCCCGTAAGCCACCTGGACCTCGAAGCGTACGCCGCAAAGCGGCTCGTCCGTGTCCGACACGAACGCCTCGTTGCTCAGAATCTGAAGGTCCGTCGCGGCGCCGCCGATCGTCCACTCGCGGAGCGCGTACTCCACGTCGTGAACGGCAGCCGACACCGCTTGATCCATGTCACCTGCGATGAACCAGTAGGCGATCCCGACGCCGAGCGTCTTCAGGTACTTCGCTGCGGCGCCGAAGTTCCCATGCCGGCCGTCGCCGTAGTCCTCGCGTTCCGCTCCCACGTAGATGAACGGATACTGCGGTACCGTCAGCGCCGGATGCCGCGCCCGCATCACCGTCGGCGTGACGGTCGCCGAGAAGCTGCCAGTCGTTCCGATCGTCCGTAGCGCCGTCACCAGCGCGTCCATGATCGCTTCCCGCGGCGAGGTGGGCATCAGGCGATCACCTCCGCAAGCACGAGAGCAGTACCGAAGGACTCTGCCATGTAGATGTCGTGCGGCGACGTCTCGACGATCCGGTAGCTCTCCGAGCCGCCCAGCCACGACGGCGCCGTGATCGTGCCGGCCGGGCCGAGCGTCGAGTTGACCACCGCGCGGATCGCGTACCAGTCCTCGGCCGTGATCCCGGGCGCCCACCGACAGCGGTAGATCTTCCGATCGTTGTGGTTCTGCCGCGCCGTCCGCGTCGTCAGACTTGCGCCCCACGGGATGCCGACCACGTCCGCAACTTCAATCCGCTCTAGCGGGAAGCCCGGAGCCGGGAGCGCGAGCGCCGGCACGGACGCCGCCACGGAGATCGTTGCCGCGGTGCCGGCCCCAGTCACCGACGTCACCGTCGTTTGCGCGCCGAGGTCCCCGAAGAACAACCGATAGCCCGCGTCCACCCCCGTCGCATCGATCACCGACTCCCATGAGATCCGGCAATTCGTCGTGTTAGCCCCCGACACCGCGAACGACGGAATGCGACCGTGGCCAGTGTGATGCAGCCGAAAGTCCTTGGCGTCGGAGCGCGAGCGGAGCGCCGTCACCAGCGCAGCGTGATCGAAGCCGGCCGACCATGAGCCACCGAGGACCCACTCCCCGGCGTTCACCGTACCGGCCGTCACCGTCAGCGTGATCGTGATCTCAGGCACGGGCCGCCTTCACGCTCTTGATGATGCGCTCCGCTCCGGCCTTGATCTCGCGCTTGATCACGGCCTGGAACGCCGCCGCCTTGAACGTCGCGTAGAAGCCGAGCCGTGGCGGGATCGCGACCTTCTTCGCGCGCATCCACGTCGAGCCGCCAGGCGTCGCCGCGGCAGTCGTCCCCGTCAGCACGCGAAAGACCAGCCACTTCGCGCGCCGCGGCACGATGTCCGGGAGCCGGCCGCCCTTACCCACCGTCCCAAGCTCATGCACCCGCGCGATCTGCGCCGCCTTCGCGGACGAGAATCCGACGATGCCCTTGACGTCGCGCACGGTCGTCCCGAGCGTCCGAGCGATGAGGCTCTTCGCCAGCGTACCCGTGCGCCGGTAGAGCCCGACGTTCCCGCGGCGCCCGCTCATCCGCTCCCGCGACAGGTGCCGCACGTAGGCATTCGTCACCTTCCGAATCGTCGCTACCGTCTCGCGATTGATCGCCGGCCCGAGCCCGCGAATCTTCTGCGCCAGCGACGCCGCGTCCATCTGGAGGCTGAAGTTCACGAATGCCTCCGGTATCGATCGAGCACCGCGATCGACTCAGCGATCCACTCGACGCCGGCCACCGTCACCGTGCCCGCGTCGCCGGCCACGCTCAGGTGCCCGAGGTCGTTCCGCCGCTTCCAGCGAAAGATCACCTGATGCTCGACGGCCGCGGCGATGTCCGGGAACGCCGTGATGAACGCCGCAGCCGTCGCCGCCATGCCGCCCGTGTAGGTCACCTTCAGCGCGCGCGACCAACGGTCTCCGTAGCCTCTGAAGAACGACGGATACTTCATCACCAACAAGCCGCGCGTGTCGAGCACCGGGTTGAAGTAGTCGTCTGTCGTCAGCAACGTCGACGTTCCGAAAGCCTGATCGTAGTCCAACCAGATGTTCGTCACGCTCGCGACCGGGTACGCGCGCAGCCGGAAGATCGTGTTGCCTCGCTCAACGTCGAAGTACTCGGTGCGGCTCACGCCGCTCTCGGCGTTACGGTCCAAGTAACTCTCAGCCGCAGCCGAGACTTCGGTGATGAGCTGACCAAGGCCGGCGGATGTGTCGCTGAGCAAAGCGGTGCCCGTGGCTTGGGCTCCCGCCATGATCAACACTCGCACCCGCTCGGCCGTGGTCAGGTCCATCAGCGTCGCCTCAGATCACGACGATCGCGTCATAGACGCCCGCGCCAGCGCCTCCGGAGAGGAAGTCCGCAGCGGCCAGCGTCTTGCCTGGCATCCCGGCCAGGAGTACTCCGGCGTTGTTGAGCGGGCCGGTTGCCCCGGTTGCCGCCGCCGTCCCCGCGATGGTCACGTCCGCCTTGATGAAACGGAGCCGGCCCACGAGCTGCTTCAGGTGGATCAGGTACCTCTTCGCGTTCAGGCCACCCGTGTCGGGCACCAGCGCCGCAGTCGTCGCGCCGGAGATCGCCGCGTACGTGCCGCCGACCGTCGCGCACTCCGAGAGCGACAGCGTCACCGTCCCGCTTGTCCCCGTCGTCGTCGTTCCGAACTGGTAGACGAATGCGACTTCTCCGAAACCGAACGTATCGATCGCGATCGAAGCCGAAGTCGCCGTCTGATTTCCCGCATGACACGGGATCGCCTTCACGAGAAGTCCAGGATTTTGTGCACCCATGTTGGTTTCCTTTCTGGCCTTAGTAGGTGAAGGCCGTGCCGGTGCAGATCGCCTCGGCGTAATCCGAGGTGAAGTCACAGCTCATGAAGAGCGCCATCGTCGTCTGGTTCGCGAGCAGGTTCGTCCGGCCCTGATCGGTGAACTTGATCACCGGGGAACCCCACTCGTAGTAGGCGACGTGCGACCACGCGGCGAGCGTCAGGATCGACGTCGTCGAAGCCGTGATCTGCGTGGACGGATACGCCGGGAGCCCGCCGAGGGTCCAGGCGATTCCGCCAGGCGCGGTCGCGTCCGGCGTGCTGCCCATGCCGAGGACGTGGCCGGTAGCGAGATTCGCGGCGGCCGTTGCGCTCGACGTGGACACCAGGATGCGATCCAAGTTCGACAGCACGAGCGGAGAGAGCACCCACGCAAGACCTTCCGGCGGCACGTTGTCGTTCAGGATCGCCCAGATCATCTCGCGCAGCTTCTGCTGCTTCGCATCCGCGTCTGCGGAAGTGAAAGCGACCGTGTTGATTCCGGCCATGTTGTTCACGCCGATCGGCTGGCCACTCGCGCCAGTCCCCTGAATCAGCGCCGTCTCGCACAGCCGCTTCGCCGTCTCGACGATCCCCTTCCTGATGATCGCGTCCACCGTCTGAGGACCTTCCTCAAGCAGCCGGTTCGACAGGTCGCGCGCCGCATGGCACGGATGCGGGAATGCCTGGATCATGTCCATGCTTCCATCCGTCGCCGTCACGGCGCTGTTCTCAGTCGCCGGGCCCCACGATGCCGACCCTTCGCCCGTGATGCGCGGCTTCACGAACGGCGAGTTGCGCAGCCCCGTGTACCGCTGCATCCCAAGCCGGTCCATGAAGAGGGACGAGCGCAGGAGATCGATCGGAGTGTTCGCAAACTCAGGCGTCACGAGCCATCCCATGTTGCTTGGATTCGTGAACTGCGCCGTCTTCCGGTAAATCGGGTCCTTGTCGGCCGCAGCCTTCATGCACTCCAGCTCGAACTCCGCGAGCTTGAAGTTCCCTTCCCGCGATGCCTTCCAGCACTTCGCGAGGGAGAATCGCTTGCGCTCCTTCACGCTGAGCCCGATGACGACGTGGCCGCCGTCGTCGTATGTGGCGCCGTCGTCAGTAAGATCGCCGAACCGAGCGTCCGCATCCTTCGTGATCGCACCGGCGCCCGGACGAATCCGAGCGCCTTCCTTGAGTGACTTGTTCTCGGCCGCGAGGGCCTTGATCTGCTTCGCGCGCTGAACGTCCACCGACGTCTGGCGCGCCATGAAATCCTTGAGCTTCACTTGGAATCGTCTCCAGTCGCGAGCCCGCACAGTCCGTCGAGTTCTTTCTCGGACGCGAAGTACGCCGCCGCGACATCATCGGGAATCTCTTCCTCGTCATCTGCGGAGTCGTGCCCCGCGTCCTTGGCCGTGCCGGCTTTCACCGGCTTGACCGTGGTCTGCTTGCCGGCCGCGTCGCGCGCTGCGAGCGCGGCGTCCACCGCCTTCACCACCATTGCGGCCAGGTCAGCCGCCTTCTCCGGCTCCGCAGCGGCCTCCTCTTCGGCCGGCTCCGCCTCCGCTTCGTCCTCGCCGCCCATCGCCTCCTTGCACTTCTCCAGGAGCGCGACCGCTTCGGCCACCCGTTCCGCGGTCAAGCCTTCCTCCTTGAGGATCGCGAGCGCCGCGTCCATGTCCTCCATCGGACCCTTGGTCTCCGTCTCCGTCTCCGCCGCCACCTCGTCCTGATCTTCCATCACCGTTGCCCTCTTGTGCCACGCTTCCACGGCGTAGCTGTCCATGCCCTTCGTGAACAACGTGCGCGACTGCGCCGCTGCCTGTCCGACGCTCTGGTAAATCGGGCGCAGGCTCTTGCTCGCGCCCGGTGCCGTCAGTGCCTCCCAGTTCGCTGGGATGTTCACCACCGAGATTTCGAGCAGCTCGGAGGACTTGATCCATACGCCGTAGGGGCCCATGCCGAGCGCCTTCCGCTCCTTTGGCGTCGGGTCCACCACGTCGTCAGGAACGAATCCCGGCGAGACCGTGTTGATCGTGCCGCGCTTCACAAGCGCGCCGATGCGACCGGCCATCGGATAGATCGATGCCGGTGCAAAGTCGAGCAGGGCGCGCGTCGAGCTTCCGTCCTTCGTCGTGCCATGGATGTAGGCACGACCGATCGCCGGCAGCTCCTCGCGGAGATTGTGCCCCCAGAGAATCGGCACCGACTTCCCACGCGTCGTCCACTTCTGCTCCACACGGTCGCCGTCGCGGTCGATCGTCGTGGTCGAGAACGTACACGGCACCATGCCACCGGACGGAAGACCAACCTTGAGCCGCGCGTTGACGCTCTTGCGCACCGACGTTGCGCGGCGCTGCCGCTGGAGATCATTCGTGCGAGCCCTGATGGTGTTCATTGTCGTGCTCGGGATTCTCATAGCGGTAGCGCCACGCAGCGACAGTTGATCGTTTCCTCGGGCGGGCCGGTCGGGTCCTGCGGATACTTCAGCCCGTTGCCAAACGCCTTCCCGATCTCGACTTCCTCGCCGTCGATCGCGGCGTGCGACTCACGGACGTGCGCGTCGCCGCCCGTGCTCCATACGTGCTGCTCGATGCCCTCTTCCTTCATCGCGTCGAAACGAGTCTCCGACTGGACCATCCCCGTCTCCGTGCGCGCGATCGTCAGCGCGCGGCCTTCGCTCATCGTCTTGAACCGGCCTTGGATCTCCTTCTGGAGCCCGGCCACGTCGCCCTGATTCGCCTCCATGTAGTCGCCGATCACTGTGTTCAAGCGCTTCCGCATCCGCTCGCTCACCTGGACCATCTGCGCAAGCCGCGGGCGGACCGCGTCGAACCACTCGGGATCGGTGGGCTCGATGACCGCGAAGCCGCCGAGGTCTCCCTTGAGCCCACCGAGCGCATCCGTGATCGCGGACTTGAGCGGCTTGGAAAACGACTGTTCAACGATGCGCCGCAGCTCGGCGTCCGAGATCAGCCCGGAGCCGAGGTCCTTCGCCCACGCCTTGCCGGCCTTCGGCAGCGACGCGAGGACCGCGGCCTCGTAGGCGCGCAGCCACTCGCGCGTCCCGCGGAGGACCCGCGCCTCTGCCCGGGCTTGCCAGCGCGGCGGGCCGGCCTTCGTGCGGAGCCCGCGCGCCCATGCCTTCGGAGCCAGCACCGTTCCGCCCTCGGCCGGCGGAGCGGTCGGCTCCTGCTTTGCCGCCGCCTCCACGATGCGCCGTGCCTCGGCCTCGTCGATCGTCGGGAACGACACCAGGATCAGACCGACCGCCGACTCGGCCGGCAGCGTCCGCGCCGCCACCTGAACCACGATGTCCACGATGGCCGCGATCTGCGCGCCGTTCAGCGCCGTGTCCTGGACGGCCGCAGCGTCGGCAGGCACCGACAGCGGCTCATCCTCGCCACCCGGAATGAGCAGCCCCCCGTCCGCCTGACCCGGCGGCTCATCGCCCCACGGCACCTCCGGCAGCCCGAGGTCCAGGTACTTGCTCGCGCGGTTCACGCCGAGGTGCGGAACCAACAGCGACAGCGACGTGAGCTTCGATTCCCGCGTCGTCCTCAGCGCCTCCACCTGCGAGAGATCAAACTCCGGCCAGACGTTCACGCCCACCGCTTCCGAGTAGGGCATGAACAGCCAGGACCACAAGTGCTCTTCGATCGCCCGCATCCGCGGAACCAACGACTGCTCCCAAAGCCAGCGCCGCGACTCCGCCGCGTTCGCAAACGTCTGGCCGGCGAAGTCCCCGAGCTCCAGGTCCGTCACCTTGAGCACGGCCTTCACTTCATCCCGCGACCACTGCCTCGACTCCGAGAACTGCATCCCCTTGTGAGTCGTCGTCGTCGGCAGATAGTCGATTTCCTTGTCCACGACCGCAACGCGACCGCCCTTCGACGATCCCTTGTGCCTGTCCTCCCACTGCAGCCGCATCGCTTCCGTCTGTTCCTTCGTCCAGTTTTTCGCGCCTGGGATCTTCACGAGGCCGCCCGGGTCCGCGCCGTTCCGCATCAACGCCACGTTGAAGTTGTGCGCCGAGTAGTCGAAGTCCATCCCGAGCGCTGCCGCGACCAGCGGCGACATGCCGCGGATCGGCGAGTCCGGGTTGAACAACGCAATCATCCCAAGCTGCGCGGCCGATACCTGATGCCGAAGCCCGCTCGCGTCGGTGATCCACCAGCCCAGAAGGATCTGCGTCTCGAGATCAATCTCCGGCTCAAGCCGCGACGGGGACGCGAGGTACAGCTCATCAGGCACTGTGCCCGGTGTCCACTTCCACTCTGGCCCGAGCGCCAGCATCGGCGCCTCGCCGTAGAGGTCGAGGTACGCGGACACGGCACCAATGAAAGAAGGCCAGTTACGGTACAGCGGTCCCGGCCTGGTCAGGAGCTTGACCCACGAATCGGTATCCGCAACCGGCTGCTTCTGTTCAGTGCCGCGCCGTCCCATGAAGACGCGCAACGGGACGCCCGCGATGTTCGTTGCCTTCGCGCTGATCGCAGAATGCACCCATGCGTTTTGACCGTACGGCCGCGTTACCCTGTCCTGAGAAACGGTGAGGCCGAGCCGCTGCCAGAGCATCTCCACATCGCCGCCAGGCAAGAAACCCTTGCTCACTCCGCCGACGACGCGGCCAGCGAAGCGGCCGGCCGCGCGGCGGAACGGAGTCAGGATGCGAGTGAGGACGCTCATCGGGGGTAGTAGTCCTCCGGTGAGCTGAACCCATTAGAAAGCGCGATCACCAGCGCGTCGGAGAAATCTGGCGAGCGGCCGATCCGCACGCGCACCGTCTCCTTGTCGTCAACGCGGAAGTGTCCGGCCGAGTCGAACTCGTACTGAAGCGCCGCGAGGTCCGCGCGAAGCTCGCGGAACTTCGGGCCAACCTCGATTGCGCGGTCGCGAACGAGCTGGCGGAGCACGTAGTGCAGCTCGTCCTTCCGGCCGCCGGCACCGCGGAACGGGACGCCCCTGGCGAGCGCCCAGTCCGGCGAACGCCCGCCGTGGCTGCTCGGCGCCGCGCCGAAGTCCACCGCGTCTACAGCAACGCCGAGTTCTCTGAACCTGTCCACGAACGGGCCGCCCATCCCGCACGTATCAACGCGAAGTTGAAACGCGGTGCCGCGCAAGCGGTCAACGACACGTCCGACGGTCTGCATGGCGTCATGCCCTGTCCAGTGATCACAAGCAACAACCCGACGCCGATCGTCCAGGAGGCATAGAACATTGCGGTCTCCTCCGAAGCGCGCGACGTCGAGTCCGGCGCGCGGAGGCTCGGGCGCCGCGGTGCCTCCGCCGATCGTGGCGTCGAGGTCCGCGATGCTCGCGAGCTGCCGCGTCCCCGTCTTCGGAAACTGACCGAGCACGCGGAACGCCCAGCGAGGATCGTCCTCGCCCCACGACGCACGGCACTCTTCCACCCACGCGCGCGTGACAGCGCCCGGGATTACGTTCTCGCCACTGATGAAGTTCGGATGTTCGAGGCACGAGATCGCGATTGTGTGCCAAAGGTCTGGCCGCTGCGTAGCCTCGAAGCAGTAGCCCGATGGCGTGGTGGGATTGAACGCTGCAACCATGCGCGCGCCCTCGGAGGAGAGCAGCGTGTCGAGCGCCTCCCACATCTCGCGCGCGACGCCTTCAGCCTCGTCCACGATGATGAGCACGGCCTCGCCGTGGACACCTTGGAGTGCGGTCGGATCGTCCACCGACTTGCAGACGGCGAACCAATCAGGGCGCGGGCCCTTCCAACCTCGCTCTTGCATCTCGCCGCCGATCGGGATGCGCGAAGAGCGGTAGAGCTTGCGCACCTCGGACCAGAGGACGTCATGGATCTGCGCGTTGGTGCCGGCGGTGCAGACGATCTTGGCGCCAGGCTTCGTTGCCATCCACTCAAGCGCGATCGCAGCGAGGATGCGGCTCTTCCCGACGCCGTGTCCAGATTGGATGATGACACGGCGGTGCCGGCGCACGGCCCGGAGGATGGCGGTCTGCTTCGACCACGGATTGAAGTTGAGCGCGACGCGAGAGAACCAAGTCGAATCGATGGCCGCCGCGTTGACGAGATGGAGTGCGACGCCAGGATCAGACAGCGTCAGCATCACCGTCCTCTTCCGCTTGGGCCGCGAGGTCGAGGGCTTCGGCCAGGCCGAGTTGTCCGGAGATGCGAACGTCCTTCGGGACTGGCCCGTCGAGGCGATCGAAGACCATCTCGGCCGCGCGGGTATCGCCGTCTTGGGCGCGGGCGATCAGAGACGCGACGATCGCTTGCGCAGCCTCTGGCGTCGCCGCCTCGCGAAGCGCGGCCGTGAGGATTCCGCGTTCGCGTTGGCGGCGTGATGCCCCGGCAGGGTTCCCTGAGCGGCCCGGGCGAAAACCCTTGCCCGTGCAACCCCCGTTGCCGGACTGTTGTTCTTCCACGCCGGGAGTCTACTGCGGCATTCTGCCGCATGCAAGATTTACCCGGTAAATCTTACATAATGGCCGCTATCGGACATTATGTATAGATGCACAGTCCTGTACGGTGCTAGTGCTGGGAACGTATAACGTATGTCCTACGGGCTTCGACATTCCCCCGGCTCCTACACTACCATACACGCTATTTGTAAACCATTTGCTGCCAAGTGTTTAAGTGTGTGTAGGGTTCCTGTAGGGTTAGACCCCTTGTGGTTTGAGTTTGGCACCACTACATATAGTGGTCGCCTCTCTAAGCCCCTGGCAGCAATGCACATGGATGCGTCCGAAGGATACCACTCGCTCTCCGATCCCGCGTCCATCCCCTCGCCGTCAGCTCGCGCCCGAACCGCGTCTGGGTCCACGCATGCTCCCCTTCCTCCTTCTGCCACCTCTCAAAGTCCGCCCACAGGACCGACGCCGGCACGTCCG